>Ga0192276_1005_pt1 | contig 142485 bp, 141 predicted proteins | sample Koala_Koa24_I3_FD_131263 | JGI IMG/M metagenome (GOLD analysis project Ga0192276, IMG submission 131263) | Enriched cells from koala feces incubated with labeled cellulose particles, San Francisco Zoo, California, United States - Koala_Koa2-4_I3 ...
CTCTTGCTTTTTCTATGAATATGGGTTACAATTAAATGATACAGATTATTATAAAAGAAGGAGATAGTTTTGTTATGAGTAGTGTAATCTCAAAGTATTTGATTCACGCATTAGTGTTGTTTACGGCTTTCCCGATACATGAGTTTGCTCATGGATATGCAGCGTACAAGCTAGGCGATAATACCGCTAAATATAAGGGCAGGTTGACTATAAATCCATTTGCTCATTTAGACTTATGGGGAACTTTAATGATGCTATTCATTGGATTCGGTTGGGCTAAACCTGTACCAATCAATCCAAATAACTTTAAAAATAGAAAGTTGGGTATGGCGCTTACTGCCTTAGCGGGGCCAGTATCTAACTTGATTATGGCTTTCTTAGCTATGATAATCTATAAATTGATATACTTCCATGCTACTTATAGCGAGATTATGGTAAATATATTCTATGTGTTTGGCTATATAGTATCATTGAATATAGGTTTAGCGATATTCAATCTGTTGCCTATACCCCCTTTAGATGGCTCTAGGATATTTAGCATCTTTCTAAAGGAAGAAACCTACTTCAACATTATGCGTTACGAACAGATAATATTTTTAGTTTTAATAGTAGTTATGAATATAGGCATCTTAGATGCTCCTATATCTGCTTTACAGACTGGTGCTTTAAAGATTATGGATATTTTAACCTTCTTTGTGGGTAGGTTATATTAATGGAAAGATTATCATTTAAGTTAGAAGTTTTTGAAGGCCCTCTTGATTTAATGCTAAGCTTGATTAATAAGCATAGGTTGAACATCAACGATATTGAGATATCTAAACTGTTAGAACAGTATATTTCATATATAAATGATTGTCAGTCACATGACTTAGAACTCGCTGGAGAGTTCTTAGATATGGCATCTAGGTTGATATATATAAAAACAGTATCGTTATTACCAAACTCTCAAGAGGCAGAAAGAGTTAAGAAAGAGTTAGAGGGTACTCTTATTGAGTATTCTTTGTGTAAACAAGCTACCGAAACTTTGAAAGAACTGTTCTGCGGAGATAAAATATTTTCACATAGACGTATCGTTGAAAGTAAAGTTAATAATACTTATAACATAGTACACTCCCCAGACGTTCTATTGAATGCATATATGAACATTGGTTTAAAACGATTAAAGAGAGTCAAACCAGTAATAACTCAAGATAGGTTTCAAGTTATAGTTAAGCATAAGATGTATCCTATAGAGATAAAGGTTGTATCTGTATTGAGGACTATGTATAAGTATGGTAAGGCTAAACTATCGGATTTGTTAGACGGCATAGATGACCGCTCTGAAAGGGTTGCACTGTTCTTGGCAGTTTTAGAACTTACTAAATCGGGTAGGTTGTTAATTAGTGATGACTCTGAAGAGATATCTTTTACTGGTAGAAAGCAAAGAAACTCTAAGAGTATGAATTAGTAAGTATATAGAAATCTATTTTGTTGTAAAAGGGTGATTTATTAGTGGAAGAAAGATTGGCTAGAATAGAAGCTGTACTATTTGCATTTGGTGAGCCTTTAGAAGAAAAGAAACTATCTCAAGCTACAGAGATTCCTTTAAAGGAGATTTCTATACTAATACTAGAACTTAATGATAGGTACAAACAGTTGGGTTCTGCTTTGAAGATAGAACGTTTAGGCGAATGTTATCAGATGGTTACACGTAAGGAGTTCGCTAAGTATATAAAGAATACTGCCGAGATTAATAGGTCAGCAACATTGTCACCATCTGCTATGGAAACTTTAACTATAATTGCGTATAATCAGCCAGTTACTAAGAGTTTCGTTGAAAGTATTCGTGGAATAGATAGTTCTCATGTTATAAGTAAACTTGTAGAGAAAGGTTTAATAATCGAGGCAGAAAGGTTAGACGTCCCAGGAAGACCTATAGCTTATGTAACTACTCCGATATTTTTAAGGTGTTTCGGTCTAAATGATATCTCTGAGTTGCCACCTTTACCACATCATGTTGAAAAGTTAGCAGATGAACCAGAAGATATTCCATTGAATCTGAACTATTAGAAAGGGGAATCCCTTTGATAATACTTATTGTAATATTGATATTCTTAGGTCTAATACTCTACTTGCCCGTATGTATCGATGTTAAGTATATTGGGGGAGTGTTTAGTTACAAAGTTTCTTATGCTTTTATTAAATTCTATCCTAAACCTGTTAAAAAGGTTAAGCGTAGAAAGGTTAAATCTAAGAAGAAAAGTCTAAACGTAAAAGAATCTAAACAGAAAAAGGTTGCTAAAGAATCATCTAAGAGTGATACTAAAATGGAAAAGTCTAAAGAGGGAATACTTAAAAGTAATCTGCCAATAGACAGCGATTCCAATGCCTTAGATACGCTTAATCTATTGTTAGATATATTTAAGGCTATAAAAGAAAAGTTGGGCGATTTTATCACTAGTGTTAAAATCACCAACCTATATATAAACTTTCAGGTCGCAGATATTGATGCTTTCGATTGTGCTTTAAAGTTTGGAAAGTTAAATATAGTATTAGGAAATATATTAGGCTTTCTACAACGAAATTTTAAAGTTAAAAAGAAGAGCATTAACATTCAACCAAAATATAACTCTCATGACAGTCTATACGATATCTCTTTTAAGATTAAACTGGGTTTAGGCAAGGGTTTAACAAAGATTTTAATTATGATATTTAAAGTTTTACCTATACTTAAAGAAAATGACAAAATTTAATATAATTAGCAAAAATTCCTCTACCTTTACAGGTGGTGGAACAAATTGCTAAATAGAAACTTAATGACAGTGGTGGACGGAGAAAAATCGGTATCCCCTGCTGACATGAAGTCAATTTATGCATATTGAGTATGTATGTCGCACTCAGTTAATTACCGAGCGTGGACTGAAACAATATTATTTTATCTAAAGGAGTTTTTACTATGTTAAAAGATATTATGGGAATAACCTTACAGAAGATTAAAGAAATGGTAGATGCTGATACCGTTATAGGCAATCCTATAGATACTCAAGATGGTACTACAGTAATACCTATATCTAAGATATCATATGGTTTTGCATCTGGTGGTTCGGATTTGCCTAAAAAAACTGAAAAGGTAGACCTCTTTGCAGGTGGTTCAGGTGGTGGAGTATCTGTACAACCTCTTGGATTCTTAGTAATCTCACCTAATGGTAACGTTAAACTTCTTGAGATGACCGTAAATGCATCTAAAGAGAACGCTATAGTTAGCAAGATTCCTGACCTTGTAGACAAGATTGCAGACCTATTTAAAAAGGATTCTAAAGAAGATACTAAAACATCTAGTAACGTAAAGGAATCTAAGCAAGGTGAAAATGACTCAAATAGCGATGTTGAAGAGTAATCTAATATGAATATTAATAGCAATCCTAACATAGATTTATCTTATAGAGGTGATTGCTTTGCTTAAGAGGTTAGTTTGTATAGTAGTATCTTGTATCTTAACGGTTATTTCCATCAACGATTTACAGGTCAATGCTTTAGATGTATCTGCTAAGGCTTGCATTATGATAGAAGCCGTTACGGGAAACATCATATATGAGAAAAATTCTCACGATGAGTTACCTATGGCTAGTACTACTAAGATTATGACCACCATACTATCACTTGAAAGTGGCGACCTTGATACTCAATTTACCGTCGACAGCGATGCTATTAAGGTTGAAGGCTCATCTATGGGACTCGTAGAGGGTGATATAGTTACTAAACGTGCATTATGTTATGGCATGATGTTACCATCTGGTAATGATAGTGCTAACGCTACCGCTATAAAGTTAGCAGGTTCTTTTGAAAACTTTGCTACCATGATGAACGATAAGGCTAAAGAGATAGGTATGGAAGATACTCTGTTCGTAACACCATCGGGATTAGATGAGGGCGGACATCATTCAACTGCTTACGATATGGCTCTATTGACTAGGTATGCTTTAAAGAATTCCGACTTTAGAGAAATCTGTGGTTCTGCAACGGCTCAAGTCAACTTTGGAAATCCTCCATATGATAGGTGGCTTAAGAACTCTAATAAACTTCTCAATATGTACGAGGGTGTAATAGGTGTAAAGACTGGTTTTACCGATGATGCAGGTAGATGCCTAGTATCGGCTTGTGAACGTAATGGAGTTACTCTTATTGTAGTTACATTGAACGCTCCAAACGATTGGGAAGACCATATGTCATTATATGATTATGGATTCTCTCAAGTAAGTATGCAATCTCCTACAAATGAGAACTTTAGCGTGAACGTTGTAGGTGGTAAAAAAGATACAATATCCCTTGAACGTTCAACCGAGATTCAACTACCTAATGTTACTGGATATACTGCTGATTACAAGACTAAAGTATATCTAAATGGGTTTGAGTATGCTCCCATAGAAGCAGGTGAAACTTTGGGGTATGTAGAATACTCCTTAGATGGCGAAGTTGTAGCTACTTCCGATTTAGTATCGAGTGAGGCTGTCTTAGAAGATACTTCTCCAATAGAACTATCATTTAAGGAAAAGCTTTTAAAGTTTATATATCAATTTTAATTTATATGGTTCATGTATTTATTAGGGAACGCTCTTGTGGGCGTCCCTAATATAGTAGTTAAACGTATTATATAGTATGGACAAGTTTTATCGAAAAGAAAGGATTTTACATTATGGATAGAATACAGAAGATTATTGCCGATGCGGGATACTGCTCTCGACGTAAGGCAGAAGAACTAATCGCTCAAGGCAGAGTTAAGGTGAACGGCAGACCTATAAAGTTAGGTGATAAAGCATCAACTAAAGATGCTATCTCTATAGATGGCGAAAGGTTATACATTCCTAAAAAGAAGAATAAAATATACATTATGATGAATAAACCTCGTGGATACGTTACTACAGTATCGGACGAGTTGGGCAGAAAGTCTGTTATGGAACTCTTAGATGGTGTGGAAGAAAGAGTATATCCAGTGGGTAGGCTAGATAAAAATACTGAGGGATTGCTCCTATTTACTAACGATGGCAACTTTTCTAATGATATCATGCACCCTAGCAGACATATCTCTAAAACTTATAGAGTTACTGTACGTCCAGATATTACAGAAGAACAGTTAGTACAGCTATCTACGGGAATAGATTTAGACGGTAAAAAGACTCTTCCAGCTACGGTTACAGTAGTTACTAAGCAAGAAAATAGGGTAGTACTACTTATGACCATCAAAGAGGGCAGAAACCGTCAAATTAGAAGAATGTGTGAGGCTGTAGGTTTAGAAGTCGCTCGTTTAAGACGTATAAGTATTGGCCCTTTAAAGTTAGGTATGCTTAAATCGGGTACTTGGAGAGAACTTAAACCAGATGAACTAAGAGCTATTAGAAATGCTATAGGCAAAGAGGATTAGTATCATCTTTTTAAGATATCTATGAACATATGTTAATATGCCAATCTATGTTTAGGAATCTGTTTAAAAATCTTTGGATAATTAAAAATTTTGTAAACAATACGATTTACTACTTGAAAATTTTCTGTAGATGTGATATCATAGAAACATATATTGAATTATTATCAGAGGATTTTGTTACTTTTAAATCTAAATTCTACTCTGAAAAGGAAGGAAGAAAAATAGGTATGCAGATTAATAATTCTGGCTCTAACGCTGTTAAAAGACTTGAAATGCTCTTTGACGAAGGCACTTTCACAGAGATTGGTTCAGCTTTAAAGCAAAAAGAAAATCTTTCAGGCGTAGTTACTGCTTATGGCTACGTTAATGGAAATCCAGTATATGCCTACTCTCAGGATAAATCAGTTAATGGTGGAGCAGTTGGCATGGCTCAAGCTGATAAAATCTCTAAACTATACAGTTTATCAGCAAAGACAGGCACTCCTATAGTTGGTATATACGACTCTAACGGTGCATATGTCGATGTTGACGCTTTAACTGCTTATGGTAAAATGATTAATGCATCTGCTGTAGTATCGGGTGTAGTTCCACAAGTTGCATTGATTATGGGTACTTGTGCAGGTAGTTCAGCTATATTAGCTTGTACTTCCGACTTTATAGTAATGACAGAAGATAGTGAGTTCTTTATAGCTCCCGTTCCAGAGAACGATAAGACTGGTGCTGGTACGGCGAAATCTGCTATGAAGGCAGGTACGGCATCGGCAGTATGCTCTACCGAACAAGATGCTATTAAAAAGGTTAAAGATATTCTTAACCTAATGCCAGTAAACAACATCTCTCAACTACCTCAGTTTGAATACAGTGAGCCAGTAGCTGTCATTGGCGACAATGTAGTATCTGTTGTAGATGCTATTGCCGATAGTGATAGCGTAGTTGAACTATCTGATGGCTTTGGAAAGGCATCTTATACTGCTTTAGCTACTATTGGTGGTGCTACTGTGGGTATTGTTGGTACTGATAAAACATCTGACAAGCTTTCCGCAGATGACTGTTCTAAGGTTGCTCGTTTCGTTAGAATGTGCGACGCTTTCTCTATTCCAATAGTTACACTGTTGAACTCTGAAGGCTTTGATTGCTCTACCGCTACTGAAACTACTGGTGCTGTTAGAGATATTACTAAACTAGCCGATGCTTATGCTGAGGCTACTACCGTTAAGATATCTATAGTTACTGGTAAGGCTTATGGTGTAGTATTTACTGCTATGGCTGGTAAGTCTGCCGATGCTGACTTTACATACGCTTGGAATAATGCAGTAATCTCACCACTTGCACCACTGACCGCCGTTGAGTTCCTATGGCATGATAAGTTAAAGGGTTCTACTAACGTAAAGGCAGACAGAGAAAAGCTCGCTAAAGAGTACTGTACTTCTGTAGCTAATGCGTCTATTAGTGCTGAAAAGGGTGCTATCGATGAGGTAATTGCTCCTAGTGATACTAGAAAGACCTTAGTTTCTGCTTTAGATATTCTATCTTCTAAGAGGGTTGAAACTCTATCTAAAAAGCATAGCAATATTACTCTATAGTGTTAGTGTAGTATTTATGCTTCTATTATTACGATATACGTTATTAAAATATATAGATTGGTGGTATTTTTATTATGAAAAGATTTAATATAACTGTTAATGGCAAGGCTTACGATGTTGCTGTTGAAGAAGTTACAGACGGTTCTGCACCTGCTATGATTTCTGCACCCGCATCTGCACCAAAGGTAGCATCTGCACCTGCTCCTGCAACCGTAACACCTGCTGGTGAGGGTGAAAAGGTTACTGCTCCAATGCCTGGTACTATACTAGACGTTAAGGTTTCTGTTGGCGATAGCGTTACTAAGGGTCAAGCTTTAATGATTCTTGAGGCTATGAAGATGGAAAATGAAATCGTTGCACCTTGCGATGGTAAGGTTACTAGCGTAACTGTTAAGAAGGGTGACTCTGTAAACTCTGCAGATACTCTTGCTACAGTTCAGTAATTTTTGAAAGGCGGTTATTTAAACTATGGCTAAAAAAGTTGGTATTACAGAAACCGTATTGCGTGATGCACATCAATCATTAATTGCCACTAGAATGACTATGGACGAGATGTTACCTATCCTTGATAAGATGGATAAGGTTGGATATCATTCTGTAGAATGTTGGGGTGGTGCTACTTTCGATTCATGCCTACGTTTCTTAAATGAAGACCCTTGGGAAAGGTTACGTATACTTAAAGACCATTTTAAGAATACTAAACTACAGATGCTATTTAGAGGTCAAAATATGCTTGGATATCGTCACTATGCCGATGACGTTCTTGAGTACTTCGTGCAGAAGTCTGTAGCTAATGGTATAGATATTATTAGAATCTTCGACGCCTTAAACGATAAGAGAAATCTACAGACTGCCGTTAAGGCTTCTATTAAAGAGGGTGCTCATGTACAAGTTGCTATGTCGTTTACTCTGGGCGATGTTTTTACTGATGAGTATTATGTAAACTATGCCAAAGAACTTCAAGAGATGGGTGTACAGTCTATATGTATTAAGGATATGGCTGCGTTAATCACTCCATATAGAACCGAAAAACTAGTTAGTGCTTTAAAGAAGGCTGTAGATATTCCTATACAACTACATACACACTACACTTCTGGTTTAGCATCTATGTGCCTATTAAAGGGTATTGAGGCTGGTGTAGATGTTGTAGATACTGCTATGTCACCTCTTGCTTTAGGTACTTCACACGCTCCTACAGAGTCTATAGTAGCTGCACTACAAGGTACTGAGTATGATACTGGTCTTGATTTAGTTCTACTAAACGAAATTAGAGATTACTTTATGACTCTTCGTAAAAAGTATATCGATAGTGGCTTATTAGACCCTAAGATGTTAGCTACCGATGCTAATGCCTTAATATATCAAGTTCCTGGTGGTATGTTGTCCAACTTACTATCTCAACTAAAACAAGCAGGTAAGGAAGATTTACTTACCGAAGTACTTCAAGAAGTCCCTAGAGTTCGTCACGATGCAGGTGAACCACCTCTAGTAACACCATCTTCACAGATAGTTGGTACTCAAGCAGTGTTTAACGTTCTTACTGGTGAAAGATATAAGACCGTTACTAAAGAGTTTAAGGGTGTTGTTCGTGGTGAGTATGGTAAGACTCCAGTGCCTATAGACCCTGAGTTTAGAAAGAAGATTATCGGCGATGCTGAACCTATAGACTGTCGTCCTGCTGACCTACTAGAGCCAGAACTTGACAAGCTCCGTGAAGAATGTGCAGAATGGATTGAACAAGAAGAAGATGTTCTAAGCTATGCACAGTTCGGTCAAGTAGCTGTTAAGTTCTTTGAAAAGAGAAGAAATGCTAAGTATGGCATAGATGGTAAACATGGTGATGCTGAAACTCAAGTTCACCCAGTTTAGTCGCTGATATTAATATTAAAAAAAGTATTTTTGGGCAGATTAAAAATATCTGCCCTTTTATCCTAGTGTTCGGCACGTCCTCTGATAATAGTTACGCCTATGTGAGCGTGTAAGTTAAATTTTAGATTGGAAGTGATTTTAGTGCCTATTAGAATATCTAAAGACTTACCTGCGTTTGAAACTTTGTCCAATGAGAATATCTTTATAATGTCTGATATTAGAGCTAACTCTCAAGATATCCGTCCGCTTAAGATTATCATATTGAACCTAATGCCTAAGAAGATTGAAACTGAAACTCAACTTATGAGGTTGCTTAGTAACTCTCCTTTACAAGTAGATGTTGAACTAATGCACGTGCAATCTCATAGAGCCAAGAACACTTCTGAAAACCATCTAAGTAGTTTCTATACTACCTTTGATGACGTTAAGAACAACTATTATGATGGTCTAATTATTACGGGAGCACCTGTTGAGCATCTTGAGTTTGAAGAAGTTGACTATTGGCAAGAACTATGTAAGATAATGGAATGGTCTAAGTCGAACGTATTTTCTACTATGCACATATGTTGGGGTGCTTGTGCAGGTTTATACTATCATTTTGGAATACCTAAGTATCCACTTAAAAAGAAGATGTTTGGTATCTTTCCACATAACATTGAAAGAGTAAACTCTCAACTTTTAAAAGGTTTCGATGAGGGTTTCTTAGCTCCACACTCTAGGCATACAGAGGTAAGACGTGAGGATATTTTAAAGAATCCTAACTTAGAAATCTCTGCATCTTCCGATATTGCTGGAGTGCATATAGTAGCTAATAGAAACGGCAGACAGTACTTCGTTATGGGTCATAGTGAGTATGACAGAGATACTCTAGCCAATGAGTACTTTCGTGACCTTGAAAAAGGTGTGGATATTCAAATACCTTATAACTACTTTCCAAATGATGATACATCTAAAACACCTATATTTAAGTGGCGATGTCATGCTAATTTGATGTATTCTAATTGGTTGAACTACTGTGTATATCAAAGAACACCATTTCACCTTGAAGATTTAGCGGTTAATGGTTAATAGTTATTAATTACATATTAGCGTGTAAGCTTATATGTTATAAGTATATATTTTTTAAATGGGGGTTTTTTATGGCTTTTGAACCTAATGATTATAACAATAGTTATAACATGGATTATCAAGAACAGAACAATGGTAACAAAGGAATGGCTATAGCATCTATGGTTTTAGGCATTATAGCTTTAGTAACTTGTATATGTTACTGTACAGCTATTCCATTAGGAATAGTATCTATAATCTTGGCTATTATAGTCTTGGTTAAGAAAAAGAATGGTAAGTCTTTTGCTATTACAGGAATAATCACATCGGGTATTGCGATAATCATAAGTATAGTGACTCTTGTAGTGTCTGCTCCTATGGTCGATAATATAAATGATTTAATTGAAAATGCAGATGTATATTCACAAGAGTATATAGAGTATGGTACTATACCACAGAGTGTTTTAGATATGTTCGGTGGTGATGAAGAACTTGCTGACCAATTTATGCAAGGCTTTTCAAATGAGTATGAATAAATAGCATTAACTTAACAAAAAGATGGGAATGTTTAGGCATTCCCATCTTTTATATTAGTACTATTTAGAGAAATCTTGCATTATGGTGTAACCTGTACCGATGTAGTTTCCCGTATCCTTAGCGGTTCTTTCACAGAAACCTTTAACGCCATTAACTTCTTTAGTGCTATCGTAGATAAAGAACGGAATAGGGTCATTGGTATGAGTCCTTAATGCTAGTGGTGTAGCGTGGTCTGGAGTGACTAAGACTTTAAATCCCTCACCTGTAGATTTTAAATAATCAACTACTGGTTTTAAAATCTTTTCATCTATGGTAGATATAGCCTTAACCTTGTTCATCATTTCGTTACGATGTCCACACTCATCAGGTGCTTCAATGTGGATATATACAAAATCTTGACCATCTTTAAATTCATTAATACCTGCTAGAGCCTTACCCTCAAAGTTAGTATCAAGGTATCCAGTAGCACCTTCAACTTGAACTACGTTCATTCCAGAGAACTTTCCTATACCCTTTAGTAGGTCTACAGCAGAAATCATAGAGCCTTTTAAACCATACTTTTCTTGGAAGTTATCTAAATTAGCACGAACGCCCTCACCCCAAAGCCAAATACTATTTGCAGGACGCAATCCCTTTTCAATCCTAGCCTTATTTACTGGGTGGTCTTTAAGTAGGTCATAGGATTTAACCATTAGATTATACAGCTTTTGAGCATTCTTATGCTTTGGAACATACTCTTTAATAGGCTTTCCAGTGATATCGTGTGGTGGAGTTAAAGTACCAATATCCAAAGTACCGTTATCCCAAATTAAGCAATGTCTGTAGCTTACTCCACTGTAGAACTTAAACTCATCAGAGTTTAGATGTTCAGCTAGATAGTCTACTAGTATCTTAGCTTCAGCAGTGGATATATCGTCTGCACAGTAGTCAAGGATAGTCTTATCTTCATAGTTAAGTTCATTAGATAGTGTAACTAGGTTGCACCTTAAAGATATATCGGTATTCTTCATATCGATTCCAATGCTACCAGCCTCTAATGGAGAACGTCCAGTGTAGTAAACTTCAGGGTTATAGCCTAACACAGATAGGTTAGCAACATCACTACCAGGTTTCATACCATCTTGAACGGTCTTTACTAAGCCAACATAAGATTTCTCTGCTAATGCGTCCATAGTAGGTGTATTAGCATACTCAAGCGGAGTCTTTCCACCAAGTTCTTCAATAGGATAGTCTGCCATACCATCACATAGAACTACTAAATATTTCATAATAAAAAGTCCTTTCAGATTAAGTTTAGGTGTAGAAACATCTAATTAGATGCCTCTATACAATAATATTCTATCACATATGTAGCGATATTTCAATAGTTTAGTATGCATATATGGAGTAAAAAGTATTAAATCCTATTATTCCTATTAATTATTATGTAATACGCTGTTGACTTTAATATATTTTTGTTATATAATTAAAGTATTGAATGATATACTTATTATTGGAAGGTGATACTATGAAAATTTCTACTAAAGGTCGTTATGCGTTAAGAATTATGTTAGATTTGGCTATACATGATAAGGGTGAGTATATACCTATTAAAGAGGTTTCTCAAAGGCAAGGTGTATCTGTTAAGTATATTGAACAGATTATTACTCTATTGAGTCGTGCAGGTTATGTTAAAAGCATCAGAGGTAACCACGGGGGTTATAGGTTAAGCTATCTTCCAAAAGACTATACCGTTGGAATGATACTCCGTTGTGCCGAGGGTTCTATAGCTCCCGTATCATGTTTAGATGATGAGGTTAATCAATGTCCTAGAGCTGAAATATGTCCAACATTATCTCTATGGACTAGGCTAAATGATGCTATTAATGAGATAGTCGATAACACTTCTCTACAAGATATGTTAGACGAGTGCCAAAATATTGCTAGTGAAAACTACATTATATAGATAAAAAAAGTCACTATCTTATGTATAGATAGTGATTTCTTTATTGTGACCTATTCCCACCGCCTATGCTACACATAGAGGTGATTTTTTTCTGAAATTAGATAAAATTATCCACCCGACAGGATTTGAACCTGCATCTTTCACATTCGGAGTGTGAGGCTTTATCCGCTTAAGCTACAGATAGTTTTCATTCTATACTGTATTATATCACAAATTTCGACATTTTTCAAGTTCTCTAAATAGATATTTCAAAATTTTTACCACCTATAGTTGTGTATAGGGTTTTATCGTTAGGGGAGTATTCAAAGTAGAAATCTACAATGTGATTTCTGTTCATAGCGTTGTATGAGTTAGTATACACTTCAATGAATCCCACTACTAACCCTAAGGTTAGTATAGAAAAGAACATGGTTAATAGTATCTTTTTAAACATTAAGAGAATCCTTTCATATATTTTTTATCATTTTAAATAAAAATATCCTTTGCTAGTAACTCTATGTAGATATGCTAACCAAAGCTTTAGCTATAGATTTTCCTAATAGTTGTCCTGCATATCTTACTTGTTCTAGGGTACTTCCATGAGTACCTACTTCTATCAATAGACTTCCTGTAGTTAGGTCTTGATTGTACTTTCTGTAATCGAATAGTATAGGTCTAGCAAAATCTCCATAATCAGAGTATATTTGGTTTTGAAGTAGGCTTGCTAACCTAAAGTTTTGCATATAGTTAGGCATATTCATAGTACCGTCATCGCAACCAGATATTATCATAATTTGAGCCGACTTCTTACCATCTATCTCTACTACAGGCTGTAGTAGGTCTCCATCACGAGATAGTGCATCACGATGGATATCTAACACTACCTTTATACTAGGATATTCATCTAAGATGCTTTGAACAGTAACTGCACTTCTTTCATATGAACCCGTATACGATGGATAATCGTGGACGGTGCTATTATGAATGGTTTTAATTCCAGCATTTTCAAGTTCTTGTGCAATCATGTCACCAACCATTACTACGTTTTTAGAGTTATCGGTAGTGCGATATGAGAAAGAGCTATCATAGTATGTGCGTTCAAAGGGTTCAAAGCTTTCAGTGGTGTGTGTATGCATAATCAATACTTGAGGTTCATCAGAGTTTAAATCTATGGTAAATTCGGGCAAGTTCTTACTTTCGTTCAAAAGCGTGTTGTTAGACACACTAGTTACGTTCTTTACTAACGCTCCACTACTGAGAGTTACATATTGAGTCCCTGAATAGTTGTTTAATATGGTCTGTATGACATTTCCACTATGGTTAGTTAGAGTATCTACATCTGGATATGGTTCTTCACCTGCGGTTAGGTTAAACTTCTCATCGAAGAAGTCAAAACTATCAGAGGTATCATCTAAAGAATAGTCCCACCCTAAACCGTTTGATAGAATGTTATCACTCCAATTGGGGGTAGTTTCTTGAACTATAGTAGGTTCTTGTAGGGTATTTTCATCGTTTAGAGCAACGTTTCCAGAGGTTTCACCTATGGTAGTGTTTGCTAACCTATTTGCTGTTACTGATATGTTAGGTACTATCTTCATAATCACTGATGATATAAATGGCGAGGTTATTATAACCCCTAAAGATATTAAGGTATTCTTTAATTTTTTATACTTCAAGTTAAAACCCCCTCAACGTTCTATATTGATATATTATATTAACAATAATCACATTTTAGAATTATTATAGTAAAAGTTAAATATAATACTAGTATATAAAATGTTTTCGAGGTGTATTACTATTATGTATTGTTGTTTTAATCTTAAAAAGTGTATAGCCATAGTAGTGGCATCTGTAATGGTATTAATGACTTGCTGTATAGGGATATCTGTGTTTGGTAAAGAGGAATCTACAGAGGATAGAGGTGTGTTTCTACCTATTATAATGTATCATAGTATTGTGGATAATCAATCTGCTTGTAATGACTACACTGTAACGCCATCTATGGTGGAAAGTGATTTAAAATATCTTAAAGAACATGGATATCAAACGGTTACCGTTCAAGACCTACTAAACTACATAGAATTTGATACCCCTCTACCCGAAAAATGCTTCATGCTTACCGTAGATGATGGCTTTTACAATAACTATACTTATTTAGTACCTTTATTGCAAAAGTATGAATATAGTGGTATAATATCATTTGTTGGTGAGTTTACCGATATCACTGCAGTAAATGACCCCCATGTGCCAGAATATTCTTACTGTACTTGGGAAGATATTCAATCCATTTTAGATACTGGAGTTATAGAGTTAGGTAACCATACTTACAATATGCACTCAAACGATGTTAGAAAAGGTTGCTCAAAGTTTTCTTATGAAACTGAAGATGATTATAAGAATATCTTGCTTTCAGACGTTGGCAAACTTCAAGATGAGTTTATCCAAAATGTAGGCGTTGCACCTATAGTGTTTGCTTATCCATATGGATATATAAGTAAGGAAAGTGTATCTGTATTAAAGAGTCTTGGATTTAAAGCTACTTTAACTTGCTATGAAAGACCTAACTACATCACAAAAGATGCAGATTGCCTCTTCGGTTTAGACCGTTACAATAGAAGTTCAAAGTACTCCACTGAGGAGTATATGCAAAAGTTACTTGGAGAGTATTATGAGTAAGATATTTAAAAAGGTGTTAGTTATAGTATCACCTATGTTAATTATATTCTTGATGTTTATATTAAAGGTGGTATATGGAAGTTTTATTACAGGTAGATTCCTACCATGTTGGTTTAATCTAGTTACGGGATATCTTTGCCCCGGTTGTGGTGGAACTAGAAGTTTCTTTTCACTTATGGAAGGTGATATAGTATCTAGTTTTAAGTATAATGCGTTCGTTCCCATAATGTTGATGTTTGCAATAGTAGTATACGTTAGAATGTTTATTAAGGTAGTCTTAGAAAGAGATATCAACGTATTTCCAAAAGATGATAGGTTTGTATACGTTCCATTAGTATTATTTTTAATCTACTTTGTGGTTAGAAATTTTTTATAGTATACTAACACTAAATAATCTACGTAAAGATAGTTTTATATAGGTAGGAACATCTATAAGAGATGTTCCTTTCTCTATATTGCAGACTTTATTCTATTTAGAGCATTCTTTTCAAGTCTAGATACTTGTGCTTGTGAGATTCCTATTTCATTAGCTACCTCTATTTGAGTCTTTCCTTTATAGAACCGTAGGTCTAAAATCTTTCTTTCCCTACTAGATAACGTATTTACAGCTTCTTTTATAGCTATATCGTCTATCCATTCGTTAGCACTTTGATTATCTCCAATCTGGTCTATGACGTATAGAGTATCGCCATTGTCGGAAAATACTGGTTCGTATAGTGATACTGGCTCACAGATACTTTCTAAGGCAGTAACTACCTCGTACTTTTCAGCATCTACTTCTTTGCAAACCTCTTCAATAGTTGGTTCACGTTTTAGTCTACTAGTTAGATATTCCTTTGCTTGAATCGATTTATAAGCTAAATCACGCATAGAACGACTAACCTTTATATGGTTGTAATCTCTAAGATGTCTACGAAGTTCACCACTTATCATAGGTACGCAGTATGTTGAGAACTTTACTTCCTTAGATAGGTCGAAGTTGTTAATAGCTTTTATCAAGCCTACTACACCTATTTGAAATAGGTCATCTACCTCTTCACCTCTGCCAATGAACTTTTGTATTACCGACAGAACCAATCTTAAGTTTCCGTTTATCAACCTATCTTTAGCGACCTTGCTACCAGTTTCTTTGTATTCTTTTAGTAGAGCCATCTTTTCCTCTTCTTTAAGAACCTCTATGGACGATGTATTTATTCCAGATATTACAACTTTATTATATGCCATAGCATTAACCTCACGTTTTGGATATTTTAACATAGAGCATCTATGCTAGTATAATTATTGGTACTATTGTTAAATATCATGCATCTATATTGGAAATGAATATTTTGGAAATATTCTTATGTGTAGTATCGACTGGTGAATTTATGTTAATTTAGATAGTTTTTTAAACAATATCATCAGAAATTTGTACTTTTTTAAAAAAGGACTTGAAAAATTAATGCTTTTATGATAGAATGATATTAAATATTTTATTGAATGAAAGGATTAATACTATGCCAGTATATAAATCAGGTGAGGATTACTTGGAAACTATCTTAATACTTAGTAAGAATAGTTCGTACGTTCGCTCCATAGATATCGCTACAAAGATGGGTTACTCAAAGGCTAGTGTTAGCCGTGCCGTAGGTATTTTAAAGTCGGAAGGGCTAATAGTTATAGGAAATGACGGTGAAATTAAGTTGACAGAGGCAGGTTTAAAGAAGGCATCTTCGGTGTATGATAAACATACTCTGTTAAAAACTTTCTTTATGGAATGTTTAAAAGTGTCGGAAAGTACTGCTGAACAAGATGCTTGTAAGATTGAACACGTTATTAGTGAGGAAACTTGCATTAAGTTGAAAAACTTTTTAAATACTTACAACGATAATAATCTATAGGGGGAGTTACTGTTTTGTCTAACAAGAATGGTAAAAAAGATAGAAAATCTTCAGATATTACTAATACTCAAGAGATAGATATCAATGATTATTACTATACTCCAAATAAAAGTAACGGAACTAAAACCACCAATAAAAAGAAATCTAATAAGAAGAAAGCTAAGAATCGCCACCCTATAAAGAACTTCTTTAAAAAGCTGTTTAGCTTAATAGTAGCTGTATTCTTGATATATTCAGTATTCGTTATATTACTAATCAACAAGGTGGACAGGATATCTTTAGACGACAGAATTTCCGACAGCATGGTTATGCTTAACGATATAAAGGTCAAGAACGTTCTACTTATCGGTACAGATGGTCGTTCGGAAAGCGATTCGGGACGTTCTGATAGCATGATGTTACTATCTATTAATGGTATCGATAGAAAGCTAACTATAACATCTTTTATGAGAGATATGTATGTGTCTATACCAAACTATGGCTACGGTAAGTTGAACTCTGCATACTCTTATGGTGGTGCTAGTTTACTATTAGATACTATTGAAAGTAACTTTGCTATCGAAATAGATGATTGCATAATCATAGACTTTCAATCATTTATGAGCATCGTGGACGCCGTCGGTGGCATAGATGTTACAATATCTGATAGTGAGTTGACCGAAATAAACAACGTACTTATGAGTGAGGGTAACAAGATAGCTGGTGATGACAAGATGGACGGTCTATTAACTGATAGTGGTGATGTGCATCTAAATGGCAAACAAGCTCTTACTTATAGCCGTATTAGATATGTTGGTGATGCTGACTTTGACAGAACACAACGTCAACGAAACGTTATATATGCTATAGTCGATAGGCTTAAAACTCCTAACGTGTTTAGAGTGGGTAACTTTGCTAATACTATGGCATCGGAAATTAGTACAAATATGAATCCTATTAGTATGTATGGGCTTTCCCTACAAGCACCTTTTATGCTTGGCTATGAGATTACTCAACAACGTATTCCAGCCGACGATACTTGGTACTACGATGATATCGATGGACAGTCTGTTATTATAGTGGATTACAGTGCTAATACTAAATTTTTAAGTGAAACTATATACTGATAAGTTTAACACTACATCGATAGGGAGATTGTTATGCAAAGATTATACGATATTTCAGGTACTTGGAACTTTAAATTAGATATCCATAAGGTTGGTTTAGATGGTGAAAGTTTTAAATCGGCAAACTTTTTTGACGATATTATTAAGTTGCCATCTACTACTGCGTATGAAAAAAAGGGAGAAGTAAATATTAACAGAGAAATAGGTAATTTAACCGAAGAGTATAGATTCGAGGGTTTCGCTTGGTTTAAAAAGATTATCGATATTGAAGAAAACCTTGAGAATAAGTATATAACCTTATTCTTAGAACGTACTCGAAAGACTATAGTTTGGATAAATGGAAATCCATTAGAGGAACAAGATAGCCTATCTGCACCACATATATATGATATATCTAAATTGTTGGTCACTGGTAAGAATGAAATCGTTATTATGGTAGACAATACAGACTATCCAACGTCTGGTGGGCATATGACTTCACCAGATACTCAAACTAATTGGAACGGCATTACGGGCAGAATGGAAATTCAAATCTTTAACGATTGCCACATACAAGATATTAAAATATATCCTAACATACACAACAAGACTGCTCTACTTAAGGTTAAATACTCTAAAAAAGTGGATACTAACATAATAGTTGAGGGCGTTACTAGGTCTATAGAGGGTTATGGCAGTAACATTACTACTCAAAACTTTGATGTATCTACCGATGAAAATAACATGGTCGAGATAGTTCTTGAGTTGGGAGAAGATGCTCAACTTTGGAGCGAATACAATCCAGTGATATACGAACTTTCTATATACTCTATGGGTGGCAAGAGAACGGTATCTTTTGGCTTAAGAGAGTTCTCTAAAGATGAACATAACTTCTTGATAAATGGTATTCCAACCATGCTTAGAGGTAAACACGACGGCATGATATTCCCCTTAACTGGATATGCCCCTACTACTGTTGACGAATGGGTTAGAGTCTTTAAGATTTCTAAATCTTATGGGATAAATCATTATAGATTTCATACTTGTTGCCCTCCAGATGAGGCTTTCACAGGTGCAGATTTAGTAGGTATCTACTTACAACCTGAAATTAACTTTTGGGGAACTTTATCAGGTGTAAACGATAAACACTATAACGAAAGAGAGCAATCCTTTTTGATTCAAGAGGGTTTTAAAATATTGGATACCTATGGAAATCACCCTAGCTTTGTAATGTTCTCCTTGGGTAATGAACTTTGGGGCGATAAGAATCGTATGAACGATATTATCAAAGGCTATAAGGCAGTAGATAACAGACATCTATATACACAAGGTAGCAATAATTTTCAGTGGTATCCATGTATAGTAGAGGAAGATGACTTCTTTTCGGGGGTTAGATTTAGTGTAGAACGTCAGATAAGAGGCTCATATGCTATGTGTGATAAACCTCTTGGACACGTTCAAACTATGAAACCATCTGCGAGTATAAACTATGATAGCAGTATCTTTCCAACTACCGATGTACAATCTAATAGCGGTGCTGTAGATGAAGATGGTTACATTAAGATTCAATATGGTACGGGTGTTAAGTTAATCAAGGCAGATGAACTTGGAAAAGAGTTTATTCCAAACGTGCCAGTAATATCTCATGAGATTGGACAGTATGAAACTTTCCCTAACTTTAAAGAGATAGATAAGTATACTGGAGTACTAAAGGCTCGTAACTTTGAAATCTTTAAGGAGCGTTTACAGGAAAAGGGTATGCTACATTTAGCAGATAGATTCTTTCAAGCTAGTGGAAAGCTTGCAGTTGAGTGCTATAAGACTGAACTAGAAAGTGCATTTCGCTCGAAGTATATTGCAGGTTTTCAACTACTAGATATTCAAGACTTCACAGGTCAAGGAACTGCCTTAGTAGGCATATTAGATGCCTTTATGGATAGCAAAGGTATAGTATCTGCTAAGGAATGGCGTTCGTTCTGTTCCGATGCCGTTCTGCTTGGTGAGTTCGATAAGTATATATATCAAGAAGATGAACAATTTAAGTGTAACATTCTATTAAGCTACTTTAGACAGTCTAAGCTTGAGAATAGGTCTGTAACTTGGAAGATTTCTGACGGCGAAGCGACTATCTATGAGGGAATAATATCCATACCGTTTGATGCCTATGGCTTAGTTAGATTAGGTTCTATTGAATTTAATATGCCTAAATGTAAGAGTCCAATAAAGTTGACGTTTACGCTTACTATTGAAGGTGAAGATATTGAAAAGTATTATAACTTTATGATATATCCAAAGCAAGAGGTTACTAATCTAATGGATTTAAATGTAACTAATGAACTATCTGTAGCACTAGAAAGACTATCTAATGGTGAAAAGGTTCTGTTTATGCCTAATGAAGTTAAAGAGAGTATTCAAGGATTCTACTGTACGGACTTTTGGTGCTATCCAATGTTTAGAACCATATCCGAAAGTATGAACAGAGAAGTCCCTGTGGGTACTATGGGTTTATTAATCGATAATGAACATACATCTTTAGCAGATTTTCCTAGTGAGTTTTACTCTACACCACAGTGGTATAATATAGTAAGCCATTCTAATTGTGTTATATTAGATGATGTTCCAAAAGACTTCTTTCCAATAGTTCAAATGATAGATAACTTTGAAAGGAATCATAAGTTGGGAATCTTGTTTGAGTGTAAGGTGGGAAAAGGTAAACTTTTGGTATGTACTAGCAGACTTTCAGAAATTGCTCAAGAACCAGAGGTTAAGCAGTTTATACATAGTATTGCTAACTATATGTTATCTAACGATTTCAATCCAACTCAAGAGATTGATATTGAAACATTAAAGAAAGTATTCTAAAGTTTAGTATATTGGTTAGGCTATTAAGTATATATTTACACTCTATACGGGTGTTTGATTTGAATTTATTATGAAATAAAAAAGCAGGTGAAAGATTGATTTTATTATGAAAGACAAAAAGACTAAAGTTATTGCACTATGTGCAACTAGATTGCACGCAGAGATGCAATCTGCACTGTTGAACTCCATCTATCAAAACGCTTCGCAGTTAGGGTACAATGTTATTGCTATTAATGCTTTTAATGATATGTATTATGGTGACCGCTCTTCTGTAGGTGAAAGCAAAATATTCAACATTATAAACTATAACTTAATAGATGGTATTATAGTTCTAGGTGAAACTATTAAAAACAATAGAGTTTTATACAACATTATAAGTAATGCCGAGAGGCATAACATTCCATTGGTTTCTATAGATAAAAAGTTGGATTATGGCTACAATATACTATTTGGATATGCTAATGCTATGGAACAGATAGTACGTCATGTAGTGGAACATCATAAACTTACTAAGATTAATTTTATTGCAGGTTCAAAGGATAATCAATTTTCTGAGGAACGTTTGAATACTTACAAGAAAGTATTAATGGAGAATAATATTCCCATAGAAGAAGAACGTATAGGCTATGGCGATTTTTGGTTTGCTCCTACTCAAGATGTTCTTGAGGGTTTCTTGAATAGTAAACTACCTTTTCCAGAGGCTATAATATGTGCTAACGATACTATGGCTATGGTTACTTGTGAATTCTTAAATAATCATGGGTATAAAGTTCCCGATGATGTAATAGTAACTGGATTCGATGGCACAGTTCAAGAAAGATATCATATACCTAGACTTACTACTGCTAAACAAGATAATGATGAAGCAGGTAAATGTGCCGTTAAGATAATAGATGATGTTATTCATGGAAAGAATCCCCCACAAGATAACGTTATTCCATACCATGTAGTGTTAGCAGGTTCTTGTAACTGTGTACCAACACCATCTATGAATTCTAACGTTCTTACTATGTCGCTATATAATCAGTTGAGTGGTTGCAAGGAGTTTGAAGGTCAAATGCAAGAGATGATATCTACCCTTACAGATACTCAAACACCTTCTGAGATGATTAGTAAACTACCTGCATTTGTGGATATATTAGCAACTACTGAATTTTGGTTATGCGTTCAAGAAAACTTTTTTGGTCTGGAACAGAATAACGCTATGTATGAATACAACGATGACTATGGCACACTTAGAGTGTTAGTTCATAAAGACCATGAAAGTTATAATGACATTCCTAACTTTAACGTATCTGAAATGATTCCTAACCTTTTAGAAACTCTACAAAGGTATGATGAACACTTTATATTATTTTCTCCTCTGCACTTTCAAGAAAAGACTATTGGCTACATTGCTATTGCTACAGACCCATGTAGATTTAACTTCGACAATCATCTATTGTTTTCACAGACCCTTAGTAATATACTTGAGATAGTACAAGCTCATGGTGAGTTAAAACAAGCTATATCTAAGCTTGAAGAGATGTACGTTCAAGACTATCTAACGGGATTAATGAATAGGCGTGGTTTCTACAAGAGTTTAAACTCCAAGATTAATCAACTAGGTAACTGCAAAGATAAAGAGTTTATGGTAATATCTATAGACTTAAACGGCTTAAAGTATATTAATGATGTGTTTGGACATGGTGAGGGTGACAATGCCATTAAAACGGTAGCACGTTGTATGGCATCTAATGCCATTAAAGATGAAATCTGTGCAAGGTTCGGTGGCGATGAGTTTGTAGTTGCGGGTATTATAGAGAAAGGTTCTGATTATGCTGAGGAGTATATTAAACAGTTTAAATCTTCTATAAGCTATTATAATAAACATTCCAATAAGCCTTATGAAGTCGGTGCTAGTTGTGGAGTATATATAGGTCTACCCACAAAAGAAGCAGACGTTGATGAAATGATTAAACGTGCTGATGATATTATGTACGCTGAAAAATCTAGGACTAAGTATAATCGTGGAAGATAGCTATATATTAACATAGGATAACATATACATAATATGTTGTCCTATAGTATATTAAAGTTTAATAAATTTAATATGTATGGTAATGTCATCGGTTATAAGTTTTATATCTTTACCTATAAAATGGTCATCGCTTAGTGGATATATTAGAAATACCTTTTTTGAATCGTATTTCTTTGCGTATACGTATATTTGGTACATATCTTGTTGAGAGATTCCATAGTTTTTAGAGTCCATGTTTAACATCTTCCATTTAGTGTCTAATATTATAGTTTCAGAATCGTTTTTGAGTACTATATCTGGAACTATTGCAAATAGATTCTTTGGGGCATCTATTAGGAAGTTAGTTCTATCTTGAAGTTTAATGGAGTACTCTTTTGAGCATAGCTTAACTACTAGGCTGGATACATAACTCTCAAAAACTTTTTGCATAGGAAAGAGTAATGCATATGAATAGCTATCACCTACAAAGTTTAAGAATCCATTGCCTGTTAGAAATACCTCGCACCATCTTAAGATATCTTTATAGTGAATATTTTTAGAGGTTATCTTATATGATAAAATATCCTTTTGAAAGTCTATTGAGGTCTGTACGCTATCGAAGTAGCATAAATAGTTCTGTATTAGATGCTTATAGCCACTAGTATGTCTTGATAGTAATATCAAAGTAGATTTTATTAACCTATTTTCAATGCAATCTATTGAGAATACATTACGCTTAAGATAGAATCTTTCTTTATGTATAGTATTATACTTTATCTGTTTAGGAAAATCTAATTTGCCCTTTAGGAAGTTTACATTTTCAACCTTAGAAGTATAATCACTTACTAGATTTTTTTGAACTAAAGTATCTAACATGGTTAGGAACTCCATTATGAATACGTCTAGCATAGGAACATTATCCACTTGGATAAAGGCTTTTTGAAAGTTCTTAAAAGGGATATCTTTAAGATTTTTTATCATATTAAAGAACGTTCTTTTAGTATGTGATATATCATTTTGATATGCATATATCTTTGGTAATATTTCTATGGTAAGAAAATCATTTACTTGCAAGATTCCAACGTAGTTCCTAACAGATATACTCTTACCGATACCTTTCTTTAATGATATATTCATAAAGTCGGTCAGTTGTGGATTACTTAATATAAAGTTTTCCAAACTGTTGAAGTCATCATCGTTCATGTTGATGTATTCATCGTGTTGAATATCAGACTTTATAAACGAATTGTACTCTGTGATAGTATAAATCTTAACCATAGATTAAATCTTCCTGTAACTTTCCGAAATTTCAAAAGCCTTTGAATTTATCTCATATATTGGTTTTGTATCGATATCTAGGTTGCCAAATATAGTGTTGTCTGGAAATATTTCCAATATAAATTGATGCTCTTTAACATCGGTTTGATTGTCTGCTAAGACTAGTCTAACTTTGCTATAGTCATTAAAAAAGTATTCTTGAAGCAATGGTATTATGTTATACTTGAATATCTTTGCAAGTGTTTCGAGTGTAGGTGAGTTTAAAAGTTCTAAAAAGTAGGTATGCCCTATTAGATAATCTTTTCCTAGCAGATACTCTATCCTTAAATTAATATTTTTAAACATAGTATATATATCCACACCGTCAATAGATACATTCTTAAAGATATTATAGTTAGGTAACATCTCAATAAATTGGAATCTACGGCGTAGAGCAGTATCGAATAGTATTGTAGAGCGGTCAGAAGAGTTCATAGTTCCTAATATATATTGTTAGGTACTCCAAAGTACTCATTTGAGTAGGGGAGTTTTATCTTAACTTCTTCTAAGTTTCCAATTCGCTTAGATGGTTCTATTAAGGTTATAAGTTCTCCAAATATACTCGATATGTTACCTCTGTTAATCTCATCTATTATAAATACTCTGTTTTTACTAGTATTAATATTCCTATTGATTAGTACCTTTTCAACTAGATTTATAATAACCTCTTTATAGCATTTAAGCATGGAAATATCATAGTTAGATGATACTTCTAAGTTATTATCTTTTAAATCCATAATGGTTATGTTATTATTCCTTATAGAACTTACTAAATCTGATATTATGTGTATGGGTATAGATACTATCTTACCATCTTGACCAGTACCTAATTTGAACTTTTTAATGTATATGTTTTCATTAGTAATGCTATCCACTATATACTTGTAGTGTTTAGCGTTCTTAGAAGAAACATCTTGATGTATTAAGAAGTTCCATTCTAATTGGTAGCTACAAAACTTCTTGAAGATTCCATCATGTAAAGTGTATGATATATCGTTATCGTTAAGCTTAGGCTTAATGCCTTCAATAAACTCTTCATAGCTATATGATTGGTGGAACGTAATACTCTCTATTAATCTTTTGGATTTATACTCATTGAACCGTTTTAGAACGTTAGCATAATCTTGAGCATATATTTCTTCAACAGATACATCTTCTACTATTGCTACCGCATAGATTACTGTACTATAGGTCTTACCTGTTCCAGCCACTCCATATAATATGGTATTTAAGTGCATATCATTCATTATTTATCTATTATCGACCTTTTCGGGATACATATCATGTTGAGTTAAACGGTCAAAGGCAATTTTTTCCCAAATAGTATCTTTTCTGCCATAGTTACAGTATGGGTCTATAGATATTCCTCCTCTTGGAGTGAACTTCCCCCAAACCTCTATATACTTAGGGTTCATAAGTTCTATTAAATCTTTCATTATAATGTTTACGCAATCTTCATGGAAATCCCCGTGGTTTCTAAAGCTAAACAGATACAACTTTAACGATTTACTTTCAACCATCTTAACGTCTGGAACGTATGATATATATATAGTGGCAAAGTCTGGTTGCCCAGTGATTGGACATAGGCTTGTAAATTCAGGACAGTTGAACTTAACGAAATAATCATTATCTTGATGCTTATTAATGAACGTTTCTAATACTTGTGGAGCGTAATCGTTAGGATATTTAGTCCCTTGATTTCCCAATAGTGTAATACCCTCTTTTTCTTGTGCGTTTCTACCTTCCATAAAAGACCTCCTAAAACGTTAATTAATATAAATCTAACCCATTAGATATAAATGCCTTACGTCTGTCACGACAAGTACCACATACTTTGCAAGGTTCATCTTTACCCTCGTAGCAAGACCAAGTTAATTCGTAAGGGACTCCCAACTTAATGCCCATAGCGACGATATCTTTTTTAGGTATGCTTACGAACGGAGCGACTATCTTCAATTGATGTCCGCTACCCTCATAGATAGCAGTATTCATAGCGTTGTTAAAGACCTCGCTACAATCTGGATAAGCATTTCCTGCACTGTCATCAGCGTGAGCTCCATAGTATATAACATTGCAACCTTTAGATAATGCTATGGCACTAGCCGACGATAGAAACAATCCATTTCTAAATGGAACGTAAGTAGATACTGGTTTACCATTAGTCTTTGAAAGCTGTTCTGCATAGCTTTCATGAGGAATATCCTCATTGGATTGGCTAAGTAGTGAACAGTCAGAAAATTGGAACATCTGTGATAAATCTAACTTTAGATGTTCTACGCCATAGAACTCAGCAATCTTATTAGATGCCTCAATCTCTTTGATATGTTTCTGACCGTAGCTTATAGATAATGCTATTACGTTATCTTTTCCATACTTATCTATGGCAAGAGCTAAACAAGTAGTGCTATCCACACCACCAGAAAATAATACTAACGCTTTCATAACATATAACCTCCATTAATTTCCACAAAGTCTGTTCTGTAATAAAGTTTCATTTTCAAACCTTCCACGCAAGGTTAGAGTTTCTGTAATAGCAGAGTTCTTTTTAATACCTCTAGCTGTCATGCAACTATGACAACCTTTAATATATACTCCAACATCTTCAGAGTTTGTAACCTTTTGAATAATCTCAGCGATATCTAACCCTATACGTTCTTGAAGTTGTAAACGCTTTCCGACCATATCGCAGATACGAGCAATCTTGCTTAAGCCGATAACCTTTCCATTAGGGATATATCCAACGTTTACGGTCATATCGTACATCAAAGCAAGGTGATGCTCACAGTAACTAAAGATTTCAATATCCTTAACTACTACAATATCATTCCTAGAGCCTACACCCTCATTGAAAGTCTTTCCGAACATCTTAGCGATATCATCATTTGAGTAGTTCATACCCTCAAAGACTTCTTCATACATACGAGCTACACGCTCAGGAGTATCTATAAGCCCCTCACGGTCGGGATTATCTCCTAAAGCCTCAAGAAGTCCTCTAATATGATACTTAATCTTTTCTTTATCTATAGCCATAGTATAATCAAACACCTCTTTCGTTTACATTCCAGATAAACTTGTGTATCTGTAACTGCAAAGATACATCATTTAAGTGGTTATCTTTCATAAAATCCACTATGGTGGAAAGTTCTATCTTACCGAACACAGCACTAACATAGATGTAACACTTATCTTTAAGAGAGTATCTTTCCATTATTGCAACCATACTTTTTAAATCTTGAATAGAGCCTACTACAAACTTAACCACATCATCTTTAGACTTGTCTAGATAGTTAAAGTTATCTAAAACCATGTAGTTTTCCATATTACTAGAGGGGCATTTATAATCCATAGTAAAAGATGCTCTATTGGAAATATCACAGAACTTAGAAATATCTGTAGCACCGTTAGTTTCAATCTCAACGGATATATTTTTCTCTTTAGATAATAATTCTAATAAGGTATGGAAATCTTTTTGTAGAGTAGGTTCTCCACCAGTTAGAGTAACCCTTTTAATATTAGTAGACTTAATGTAGTCTACTATCTCTTTAGGGGATTGCTCAATATAGTAAGTATTTAAAGCGTTAGCCCATTGAGTATCGCAGTAAGAACATTTTAAGTTGCAACCTTTAAAACGTATAAATACGGCAAGTTGTCCAGCGTGTTTTCCTTCGCCATTGATACTTATAAACTTTTCTACTACTTGCATCATAATTTATTCTCCCGTATACATAGCACAATTATTTGGAGTTTCATACACCATCACGGATTTAACGTTATATCCCTTATCCATAAGGGTATCGAAGATATGTTTTGAAAAGTTTTCAGCAGTTGGACGAAAATCCACCTCGATTAGTTTAAAGTTTTCCTCATTAAGAGCCTCAATAGTTTTAGACTTTAAAGAGTTTTTTTCATATATCAATGAGTGGTCAAAGTTGTCGGAAATAAGTTTTAAATCGTGTTTAAAGTCAGAGAAGTCTACTATCATTCCACGAAGTTGACCATCTTCCACAAGGTTATACGAGAATATCTCTGCTATAATAGTCCATCTATGCCCATGAATATTTTTACATTTTCCCTTATATCCATATAAAAAATGTGCAGAGTCGAAACTCTGTTCGGTTTTTAGTATATACAAGTCGATAAAACTCCTTTCAATAAGATAAAAAATCCCACTAGATTATAATCTCAGTGGGCATGATTAATTAATAATTAACAAGTAATAATGAACAATTAACATATTGAAAACTATAATATATATTAATTCTTAATCGTTAATTAAAAAGCCCTAGTTTTGTTTAACGTCAGGAGGTTGCAAAGCGAACTGACAACATAAATGATTATAACATATAAGCGATAATCTGTCAAGAAAAATTACACATGGCATAGAATTTATATCTTAAGATTTAGCTTTCGTGTTAGTGGTAAAATATCTCTTGACAAATAAAAAAATTTGATATATAATAATAACATCTAAAGTATAAACACATTGACTAAGGAAAGTAGTTTTAGAGTTTAATCGGGTTAGAGAAAAGTATCTAGGCTGAAAGTACTTGCGATTAATCTATTATGAAGTTCCCTTACGAGTGGCTCTACTGAATAGTTTTCGCTTAGTAGGTAGTGACGTAGAATCTGCGTTAAAGATGCGAGAGTGTTGGCTCTTTTAAAAAATGGGTGGTAATAAATCAAGATTGATATGTAATATAATGGTCTTGTCCTGTTTTTTATGGGGACAAGGCTTTTCTACTTTTATACTAATTTTAGGAGGTTTTTTCGTGAAACAACAGTTAGAAAACATCGAAAAGGTTGCAAAACAAGAACTAGATAGTTGTACTTCCATCAAAGAACTTGATGATTTAAGAATTAAATATCTAGGTAAAAAAGGTGAACTAAAGGCAATATTAAACCAAATGGGAAAACTTGTCCCCGAAGAACGCAAAGAGATGGGTCAGTTTGCTAACAGAGTAAAGTCTGATATTGAAAATGCCCTCGCTGAGAAGTTAGAAACTTTAAAGGCTCAAGAACTAGAGCAAAGGATTCAATCCGAAGAGATAGACATTACTCTACCTGGTAAAAAGATTGAGGTTGGAAAACTTCACCCATTAACCACAGTTATGAATGAGATTAAAGACATCTTCTTAGGTATGGGATTCTCTATAGCAGATGGCCCAGAGGTTGAATATGACTATTACAACTTTGAAGCTTTAAATCTGCCACTAGACCACCCTGCTAGAGATACTCAAGATACTTTCTACATCACTGATAATATTCTACTTAGAACACAAACATCATCTGTACAGGTACACGTTATGGAAAATCAAAAGCCACCTATTAGGATAATCTCTCCTGGTAGAGTTTACCGTTCTGATGCCGTAGATGCTACACATTCACCACTATTCCATCAAATAGAAGGTTTAGTAGTAGATAAAGGTATTACTATGGGAGATTTAAAAGGTACTCTTGAAACTCTTATGAAACGTCTATACGGTGACGATTGTAAAATAAGATTAAGACCTCACCATTTCCCATTCACTGAGCCATCAGCTGAAGTAGATGTTATGTGCTTTAACTGTCATGGCGAGGGTTGTAGAGTTTGCAAAAATGAGGGATATATCGAGTTATTAGGTGCTGGTATGGTTCACCCTAAAGTTTTAGAAAATTGTGGTATCGATAGCAACGTTTACAGTGGGTTCGCTTTCGGTTTAGGTCTTGAACGTGTAGTAATGCGTAGATATAACATAAACGATATGCGTATGCTATATGAAAACGATATGCGTTTCTTAAAACAATTCTAATAAGGGGGATATTAATTATGAATCTATCAATGAAATGGCTATCCGACTTTGTAAACCTTGGCAACAGAACTACTAAAGATTTTATCAACGGTATGACTTTAAGTGGTTCTAAGGTTGAATGTTATGAAGTCGAGGGTGCAGAGATTACCAACGTTATAGTAGGTAAGATTTTAGAAAAAAATCAACATGAGAATGCAGAACGTCTATTTGTATGTAGCGTAGATATCGGTAAAGATGAACCTATTCAGATAGTTACCAATGCTAAGAACGTTCAAGTAGGCGATTTAGTTCCCGTTGCATTAGATGGTGCTACCGTATTCGATGAGGGCAAACCTTTAAAAATCAAAAAAGGTAAGGTCAGAGGCGTAGTAAGTGTTGGAATGTTCTGTGGTTTAGATACTCTAAAGCTAACTACTCACGATTTCCCTTATGCTGACAAAGACGGGGTTTTAGTAATCAAGGAAGATTGTCAAATAGGTGAAGATATACATTCTGCACTAGGTTTAAATGATACCTCTGTTGAGTTCGAGATTACTTCTAACCGTCCCGATTGCCTATCCGTAATAGGTCTAGCTAGAGAAACTTCTGCAACCTTTGATATCCCTTTAAACGTTCAAGAGCCTAGTTTTAAAGGTATCGACGGTGATATAACTAACGATTTAAAAGTCAACGTTATAAACAAAGATATCTGTAAAAGATATTGTGCTGGTATAGTTAAGAACGTTAAAATAGAACCATCACCACGTTGGTTAAGAGAAAGACTTCGTGCTAGTGGAATTAGACCTATCAATAACTTTGTAGATATAACTAACTATGTAATGCTTGAGTATGGTCAACCTATGCACGCTTTCGACTTTAAGTATGTTGAAGGTGGAGAAATTAACATTAGAAATGCTCAAGATGGTGAAAAGATAGTCACCCTTGATGGTGTAGAAAGAACACTATCTAGTGATATGTTAGTAATCGCAGATAGTAAAAAACCTATAGCAGTAGCTGGTGTTATGGGTGGTGAATACAGTGGCATCATGGACGGTACTGTTACAGATTTGCCTTTAACAGAAACTGTAGTATTTGAAAGTGCTTGTTTTGACCCAATATCTGTTAGACGTACTGCAAAGGCTCTAGGCATGAGAACGGACTCTTCTGCACGTTTTGAAAAGGGTCTTGACCAACAGGCAGTTAAAAAAGCTCTCATTAGAGCTTTCCAATTGGTTGAAGAACTTGGTGCAGGTGATGTAGTCAGCACCATAATAGATGACGATAACACCAATAAGACTCCAAAGACGGTAGAGTTCTCTTCTGAATGGATTAACAACTTCTTAGGTACTAATATTCCTGAAATCGATATGATTAAATATCTAAATTCACTAGGCTTTGAAGTAAAAGATGGTTTAGTATACGCTCCAACCTTTAGAGTAGATATTGAACGTCCTTGTGATATCGCAGAGGAAGTCGCTCGTATCTATGGATATAATAATATTACATCTACAAACTTTAAAGGTGTTGCAGATGCTCAACTTACTGCTAGTCAAAAGTTTGAAAATAACATATCTAATACTATGGTATCTACGGGTTGCTATGAGATTGCTACGTTTTCATTTATTAGTCCTAAGTACTTCGATAAGATACATCTACCTAAGAATAGTAAGTTAAGAGATACTGTAACTATCACGAACCCATTAGGTGAAGATACTTCTGTTATGAGAACTACTATCATACCATCTATGATGGAGATACTATCTAAGAACTATAATAATAGAAATGCATCTGCTAAGCTTTTTGAGGTTGGCAATGAGTATATTCCAACCCAAAAAGATAAACTTCCTATTGAACCTAAACGTTTAGCTATCGGAATGTACGGAAATAATTGTGACTTCTTTGAACTCAAAGGCACTGTTGAAGTACTACTTAATAATATTGGTGTTCAAAATGTAGAGTATTCTCGACCCACTGAAGATTGTCCATTTGATGAAGTATCTGCATTTCACCCAACTAGAACAGCCATAGTAAAGTCTAATGATGTTGCTATAGGTATCATTGGAGAGGTACACCCAACAGTTACTAGTGAGTACGGCATAGATACTAAGGTTTATATAGGTAAGTTCTTAGTTCCCGAAATGATGCAGATAGCTATTACTGAAAAGAGTTATAGACCATTACCAAAATATCCTGCAAGTACTAGAGATATTAGTCTAGTATGTGATAAATCTTTACCTGCTGGCGATATACAAAAGGCTATAGAGGAAAGTGTTGGAAAGACTTTAGAAAACGTAACACTATTCGATATATTTACTGACGAGAACAAGATTGGTAAGGGTAAAAAGAGTCTATCATATTCGATAGTTATGCGTTCTAGTGAGGGAACACTTACAGACGAACAAGTCGATGGTGCTATGAAACGTGTACTAAAAGCACTATCTAAGATTGGTGCAGAACTTAGAATGTAATTAACCATTATTTACAGTTTAGATATAAATATTTACTTTTAAGGATACTCTCAAATTCTTAATTGACAAACCTTCTTAATGATTATATAATCTATTAGGGAGGTTTTTCATATATGAATAAGTATATATAATAGTTACAAGGATATAAAAAGGACTCATATACCCGCATTGAAATCGTTTGGTAAGTGGACTTTAATAGCTATATTGATAGGTGTAGTAGTAGGTTTAGTAGGTTCAGCATTTAACTATAGTATCATAACGGTTGGTAACTTAAGGGAAAGATATCCTATAATAATAATGTTCATGGCACTTGGTGGAGTGGCTATAGCTTGGATATATAAGGCTCTAGGATTGCCACATGATAGAGGTACTAATATGGTATTAACTGCCGTCCGAGATGGCAAAGATTTAACTTTAAAGAATATGGTGTGTATATTTGTAGGAAGTGTAATAACTCATCTGTTTGGAGGTTCATCTGGGCGTGAGGGTGCTGGTTTGCAGATAGGTGGAAGTATAGCATCTAGTATAGGAACGGCTTTAAAGATGAATAAATCCGATGAGAGGATTATAACCATGTGTGGAATGAGTGCGGGATTTTCTGCACTGTTTGGAACTCCAGTAACCGCAGGATTCTTTGCTATGGAAGTTATTAGTATAGGAATCTTGCATTACTCTGCAATAGTTCCTTGTATGATAGCTTCGGTAGTAAGTATGTTGATATCTTCTCATCTAGGTGGAGAAAGTGTGTTTTATAGAGTAACGTTTCCAAACATTTCAGTAGTTCCAATGTTGCAAACCTTAGGGTTATCGTTTATGTGTGCATTTGTTAGTATATTGTTTTGTATAGCCATGCACGAAGTTTTAGCATTGTATAGAAAGTATCTAGTCAACCATTATGCACGAGCTATAGTAGGAGGTATCTTAATAAGTATTTTAACCCTAATAGTGGGCAATACAGATTATAATGGTGCAGGAATGAATATCATAGAAAGATGTTTTACTCAAGATGTTCCTTTCTATATGTTTATAGTTAAGATAATATTCACTGCGATAACCTTGTGTGCGGGTTATAAGGGTGGTGAAATAGTGCCTACTTTCTTCGTTGGAGCAACTTTCGGAAACTTTTTTGGTTCATTGCTCGGAATGGATAACTCCTTTGGTTCGGCAATTGGCTTGATTGCTGTATTTTGTGGAGTTACTAACTGTCCATTAACTTCAATGTTTTTATCAGTCGAAATTTTTGGAAGTCAAGGAATAGTATACTTTGGAATAGCTTGTGCGGTATCCTATCTACTTTCTGGATATACTGGTCTATACAACGCTCAAAAGATAGTATATTCTAAGACTATGCCAAAGTTTATCGATAAGAAAGCTAATCAGTAATGTTTCTTAGATGCAACTTAGTTGATATTATCGTTCCCTTGTGATATACTTAAGTAAATACCTTGAAAGGAGAATTTTCTTATGAATACATCTACGGCGATAGTATTATTAATAATAATAGTAATAGTGGTGTTGGCAATTAAGCCTAGTATAAAGCATATGAAAGGTCAAGGTGGCTGTTGCGGTGGTGGAGATGTCCCTAAGCCTAAAAAGAAAAGGTTAGATAGTCCTATAGTCGCTACTAAGATTCTAACTATAGAGGGTATGCACTGTGACAACTGCAAGAATAGAGTAGAAAAAGCTATCAACTCATTAGATGGTGCAGTTGGTAAGGTTAATCTGAAGAAGAAAGTTGCTAAGGTATCTATGAGTCATATAATAGATGATGATACTTTAAAATCTGTAATAGAAAGTTTGGACTTTAAAGTTACACAGATAGAATCTATTTAAATAATCTTTGGAAAACATTGTTAATAGTTAGGCTAAAAAATATTTGACTTTTAACCTAAATGTGCTATAATTATATTACACAGTTTAGAAAGGAAGTTTTTTAGTGAGAGTAGAATTTACTAAGGAAATGCGTAAAGATTATTTAATATTAGCTCCTAATATGTTAGGCATACATTTTGAACTCTTAAAACAGGTGTTTATAATAAATGGTTACAACTTTGATATACTAACTAACGATGGCCCTAGTGTGGTGAATGCAGGTCTTGAACACGTTCACAATGATACTTGTTATCCTGCACTATTGGTAATAGGTCAATTAATAGATGCATTAAATAGTGGTAAGTATGATGTTAATAAAGTCGCTTTGATGGTTCCACAGACTGGTGGTGGTTGTAGAGCATCTAACTACATACATCTACTTAGAAAGGCTCTTGAGAAAGCTGGATACTCTCAAGTGCCTGTAATATCGCTTAACCTATCAGGTCTGGAAAAGAATAGTGGATTTAAGTTCACGTTTACCATGATTATGCAAGCTATGATGGCCCTAGCATATGGCGATTTGATGATGTTCCTAGATAATCAAATTAAACCTTATGAAGTAGAGGTTGGTTCTAGTCGCAAGGTTATAGATAGATGGGTGGTTGAACTAGCTGACCAATTTAAGAATGGAAAAGGTTTCTCAAGAAAGGATTTCTCTAAGAATACTAAGCTAATGGCTCAAGACTTCGCTAAGATTAAGTTAGATAAGACTATCAAAAAGACTAAAGTCGGTATAGTAGGAGAGATATATGCTAAGTATTCAAAGTTAGCAAACAATCACTTAGAAGAGTTCCTATTTAGTCAAGGTTGTGAGGTAAACGTTCCAGGCATAGTACCATTTATGCTATTTAAAATAGATAATCGTCGTGATGACGTAGTTCTGTATGATGGTAGTAAGTTAAAAAAAGCGGTGGCAACGGTTCTTTTTGACTATGTAGAGGGCGTTGAAACTGCTATGATACAATCTATTGCAGATGTAAAATGTTTCAACCTACCAACGTCATATAAGCATATTAGAAGTCTTGTAGATGGTGTTATCGGTTATGGTAATAAGATGGGTGAAGGTTGGTTCTTAGTCGCTGAAATGATGGAACTCGCTGAAAGTGGATACGGTAATATAGTATGTTGTCAACCGTTTGGGTGTCTACCTAACCATATAGTAGGCAAGGGCATGACTAGAATTATTAAGAAGCTATATCCAAATGCCAACATAGTTCCTATAGATTATGACCCTGGAGCTACTAGGGTAAATCAAGAGAATAGAATTAAGTTAATGCTGTCTAATGCAAACTATAGCGTAAACGTATAAAGTTTTAAGGGATATCTTATTAAGATATCCCTTGTGTTATAGAACATTCTATATTATGTATCAAAGGTTTCAGATACGGTTTCAGTATCGGTAGTAGAAGTATCTTCAACGGCAGAAGTTTCCTCACTAGAGGAAGTTTCCAAAGTAGATACGTCGGAAAAGGTTATTACCAAGTTAAGATTCTTCATTTCAAACATAGCAATATCACCAGAATCTTCTTTTACGGTAAGTATGTAATCGCCACAGTCGGTAGAGCCTTTAAAGGTTAGTAGTCCCTCACTAGAAGAGCAATCCTTTTCATCGGTAGTAGATATCTCATCTATTGCAGTGGCAAGGCATAACAGCATCGAGTTTACTGGTACGGCACTTTTAGGCATTGAGAATGATAACCCCTTATATGATGCCTCAGAGTTTACGCCATCGAAGGTTAGCATAACTCCCGATAGTGTTGTAGGTTCTGAAAATTCTATCTCCCAGCTTTCAAGCCCATATCTGGATAGTTTTCCTATAGCGTTTAAGTCATCTGTGACTATATTTGCAGTACAGGTAAAAGGTTCAGAGAATATATCTTTAGTGGATACGGTTTCGTTAGTACCACTACTACAAGCTGTCAATATAATAAAGGTTAAAGAAGTTAAGATGCAAATACACTTTTTCATAGAAATATCTCCCTAAGCATAGATTTTATACTTTTACTTCCTTAGCCTTATATATACTATTAAGTATCTATACTCTTAATAACGTTTGGAATCTCCTCAATGATATCTGTAGGTAGCATTGAGTATTTAGAGAGCCTTTTGGCACAGTTTAAGCCACTTTGAGAGTGTACATATACTGAAAGTTTACAAGCATCGAGTAGGTTCATGCCTTGTGCTATAAATGATGATACTATCCCTGCTAGGACGTCACCACTACCGCCTTTAGACATTCCAGAGTTGGCAGAGGTGTCTATAAAGGAATCCTTTCCATCGGTAATGATGGTGTTAGCACCTTTCAATATTACCACGCAGTGATGTTTTTTAGCGAAATCAATAGCAATATCTAACCTATTGGATTGCACCTCCTCAACGGAAACTTTGGCAAGCCTTGACATTTCCAAAGGGTGCGGAGTCAATACAGCCTGCTTATTATCAATAATATCTATGCAACTAGATAGTATGTTTATACCATCGGCATCGATGATTAACGGACATTCTGCTTTTTGTACTACGTATCTAAAAAGTTCAACCGATTTTTTACAAGTTCCTAATCCACAACCTATTAACACTCCGTTAGACCTATCTATACTTTTAGATATCTCATCGAAACTTCTACCTATATATATTGGTTCTGGTATAGTTAGTGGGAGTAGGTCATGATTTTCTATACAGATGGTAAGTAGACCAACACCACAACGTAATGCCGATTTACTCGCCATAATACACGCTCCAACCATGTTTTCAGAACCAGTGATGTGTAGCAATCTGCCAAAAGTTCCTTTGTTTCCTAAATCGGAACGGTATGGAAGTTGTATAGAATGCTTATCTAGTAAAGATATCTTACTATCTATACAAGACTTAAAGTGTTCTTCTGTAATACCAATGTTTACAACGTCTATATTACCGCAATACTCGTTGGCTGGATATAGCATCATGCCTAATTTTGTATACGCAAACGTAATAGTTGTATCTGCTTTTAAAGTTCCCTTGCTTACTCCACCAGTTTTGCAATCTATACCACTAGGAACGTCCACTGCAATTATATATGCATTAGTATCCGTAGATAGTATATCTTGAATGTGTATAGGAATCTCTCCATGAAAACCTGTGCCAAATATACCATCACATAGTATGTTACATCTGCTAATAGATGTTTTAATAGTACCTACGTTGTTAATAACTTCGATATCGTTAGGTATTTCTGCAAATACTTTCTTAGATAGTTCCGTCTTAGGTTCACCACATAGTAAGGCTATTTCAACGTCTAATTGAGTACTTTCCTTTAAGATTTTACTAGCCACAAAGCAATCACCAGCGTTGTTACCGTTTCCACATAGAAATGTAACCTTATCATTAGGCTTACTAAGTTCTAAGATTCTTTTAGCTAAGATATCTCCAGCGTTACGCATTAACTGTTCATAGGATACCCCATTAATATCGGCAGTAGCTTCAAGAGTTTTCATCTGTTTAGGTGTTACTAATCTCATAAGAATCTCCTTAACGTTAATCTTTTTTCAACTTAATGCCGTTTCTTAGATATGGCTTTATGCACTCTCTAAACTTCTCATTAGGAGTGAATATTAATCTAGTCTTGCCATAAGATTCATTTTCAAAGTCTGCATACCAATCGTCGATACCAGTATTTTCAGATGCTAGTACTAAGGTCAAACTATCGTCGTCCTTAATATCTTGTGTAAGTTCGCCGTATGCGGTAAAGGTTGATACTTTTACAGTTAAGAGTCTAGTACGTTTACTTTTAGCAACAATCTTATCGATGTCTATCTCACCGTTGGTAATAATGTACTCATACTCTATATACTGTTTAGTACCTAAGTAGTAACCTAACCAAGCTATGCCACCTGCCAATACAAGACCAAATCCGCCAAACCATGTTGGTATTGTAAGCATAATAGTTACCAAAGCTAATATTATAGCAACCGCATAGATTAAAAACTTAGTAGCGTTATCTTTGCTACTAGGATACTTATATATAAGTTGTTCTGCAAAGGTATCCATAGAAATAAAACTCTCCAATCCAAATAGTATTTTAGTACTATAATTATATATCGTTTTGTTGTGTTTGTCAAATGGAAACTCTCTACGATTTCTACATAGGATATGCTAGAATATTTTCCTAAAAGACAAATTTTTTATAAAAACATCTTGACAAATGAAATATAAGGGTATATAATATGTAATTGTGTGGTGATTTTGTATCCGCACATATATATTTTTAAGAAGGAGGAAGGATAATGCCTACTTTTAACCAATTAGTTCGTAAGGGTAGAGATGTACTAGTTGATAAGTCAACTGCACCTGCACTACAGAAGGGTTATAACTCTAAGAAGAAGGTTCAAATCGACCAAAGCTCTCCACAGAAGAGAGGTGTGTGTACAGCAGTAAGAACTGCAACACCTAAGAAACCTAACTCAGCTATGAGAAAGATTGCCAGAGTTAAGTTAACTAACGGTCAAGAAGTTACTGCATACATTCCAGGTATTGGTCATAACCTACAAGAACACTCTGTAGTATTAATCAGAGGCGGAAGAGTTAAAGACCTCCCTGGTGTACGTTATCACATCATTAGAGGTACTCTTGATGCTCAGGGCGTTGCTAAGAGAATGCAGGCTCGTTCTAAGTACGGTGCTAAAAGACCTAAGGCTGGTAAGTAATCTTTAAACTATTAACCTATATAATAAGTCTTAGCTTTGAAATAAGTAGAATAGGAACTGTCCGAATTAACGCCTGTAGAGATAGTAGGTTACGAGGTCGATGAAGCAGGAAACCCATTGGCTTTAGACAATGGGTGGTTCACAGAAGGAATATTTATGTTTAACTAGTTCCAGCAAGAATTCCCCCACTTCAACTGTGTAAGTGGCGAGATGAATTGCTAAAAGGAAACTTAACGGCAGTAGTGGGCAGAGAGAAATCGGTATCCCCTACTGACACGAGGTTAATTCATGCGTACCAATGTACGTACGTCGCACTCTGATAATATATCGAGCGTGGATTGAAACAACTTATTAGCTTATATTTGCCATAAGGCAAAAAACTTTTTTACTAAAAATTAAATTTTTGAAAATAGGATACATCTCCACAAAGATACACAGTGGAAGATTTTATATAGATTTAAAATCCTCTGCTTTGGTCTTTAACGTGCGTTCGGAATGTAACGCACTCCGAACGGGCGAGTACCTATGAATTCATACCATTACTAATGAAGGAGGGAAGCGAAAATGCCAAGAAGAGGTAATATCGCTAAGCGTGATGTTCTCCAAGACCCAGTTTATAACTCTAAACTAGTTACTAGATTAATCAATAACGTTATGTTAGACGGTAAAAAGGGTGTTGCGCAGAAGATTGTTTACGGTGCATTTGAAATCGTTGCTGAAAAGACAGGTAGAGAAGCTTTAGAAGTCTTTGAAGAGGCTATGGAAAATATTATGCCAGTTTTAGAAGTTAAAGCTCGTAGAATGGGCGGTGCAACTTACCAAGTTCCTATGGAAGTTCGTCCTGAAAGAAGACAGACTCTAGGTCTAAGATGGATTACTAAGTACTCCAGACTTAGAAACGAAAAGAGTATGCAAGAAAGACTTGCTGGTGAAATTTTAGACGCTCTTAACAAAACTGGTGGTGCTTACAAAAAGTGTGAAGACACTCACAAGATGGCTGAAGCTAACAAGGCTTTTGCTCACTACAGATGGTAGTCCACTATTTTTATTAAGATAAGGAGATTATATCTATGCCAAGAAAATGTTCTCTTGAAAAGACAAGAAATATCGGTATAATGGCTCATATTGATGCAGGTAAGACTACTACTACTGAAAGAATTTTATTCTATACTGGTGTAAACCACAAGATAGGTGAAACTCATGACGGTAGTGCTACCATGGACTGGATGGCACAAGAGCAGGAAAGGGGTATAACTATTACTTCTGCTGCTACTACTGCATTTTGGGCTAACCACAGAATTAATATAATCGACACTCCTGGACACGTTGACTTTACTGTTGAAGTTCAACGTTCATTAAGAGTACTTGACGGTTCTGTTACAGTACTATGTGCTAAGGGTGGTGTTGAACCACAATCTGAAACAGTTTGGAGACAAGCTGATGAGTATGGCGTTCCTAGAATGGCATACGTTAATAAGATGGACATCATGGGTGCAAACTTCTACCGTGTTGTAGACATGATGAAGGATAGACTAAAGTGTAATGCCGTTCCAATTCAACTACCTATAGGTGCTGAAGAAGAGTTTAGAGGCATTATCGACTTAGTAGAGATGAAAGCATACATCTACTATGATGACCTTGGAAAGGATATCAGAGTTGAAGATATCCCAGCAGATATGCAAGACAAGGCTCAAGAATATCACGATGCTTTAATCGAACACGTTGCAGAAACTGATGACGAACTAATGGAAAAGTTCTTCGCAGGTGAAGAACTATCTATTGATGAAATTAAGTCTGCAATTAGAAAAGCTACTATTGCTAACACTATGGTACCTGTAACTTGTGGTACATCTTATAGAAATAAGGGTGTTCAAAAGTTACTAGATGCTATTGTTGACTATATGCCATCACCACTAGATGTACCAGCTATTAAGGGTGTAAACCCAGATTCTGGTGAAGAAGTTATTAAGCACTCTTCCGATGATGAGCCATTCTCAGCATTAGCATTTAAGATTGCTACTGACCCATTTGTAGGTAAACTATGTTTCTTCCGTGTATATTCTGGTACTGTTAATGCAGGTTCTACCGTTCTTAACGCTACTAAGGATAACAAGGAAAGATTAGGCCGTATACTACAAATGCATGCTAATCACAGAGAAGATATTGAAACTGTATACGCAGGTGATATAGCTGCTGCTGTAGGTTTAAAGAATACTACTACTGGTGATACTCTTTGTGATGAAAAACACCCAGTTATATTGGAATCTATGGAATTCCCAGAACCAGTTATTCAATTAGCTATCGAGCCTAAGACTAAGGCTGGTCAAGAAAAGATGGGCTTAGCTCTTGCAAAACTTGCTGAAGAAGACCCAACTTTCAAGACTTGGACTGATGAGGAAACTGGACAAACTATCATTGCTGGTATGGGTGAGTTACACCTTGATATCATTGTTGATAGACTACTACGTGAATTTAAAGTTGAAGCTAACGTAGGTACTCCACAAGTTTCTTACAAGGAAACTATTAGAAAATCCGTTGAAGTTGACAAGAAGTACGCTCGTCAATCTGGTGGTAAAGGTCAATACGGTCACGTTAAGATTAGAGTTACTCCTAACGAAAGCGGTAAGGGTTACGAATTTAAGAATAGCGTTGTAGGTGGTGCTATTCCTAAGGAATACATTCCAGCTGTTGATAAGGGTATCCAAGGTGCAATGAAGGCTGGTGTAGTTGCAGGTTATCAAGTAGTTGATGTTTGCGTAGAACTATACGATGGTTCTTATCACGAGGTTGACTCTTCTGAAATGGCATTCCAAATTGCTGGTTCTATGGCTTTCAAAGAGGCTATGGAAAAGGCTGACCCTGTTCTTATGGAGCCTATCATGAAGGTTGCAGTTATAGTTCCTGATGAATATACAGGTACAGTAATTGGTGGCTTAAGTGCTAAGCGTGGTCAAATTCAAGGTCAAGAAAATAGAACTGGTGCTGTTCAAATAGATGCTTTAGTTCCACTTTCTGAAATGTTTGGCTATACTAGTGACCTACGTTCTAACACTCAAGGTCGTGGACAGTTCGTTATGGAGCCTCATAGCTACTTAGAAGTTCCTAAGAGCATCGCTGAGAAGGTTACTAACGAAAGAAAGAAGAAAGACTAATATCTATTAGTTTTTATAAAAAAGTATCATACTAAGAGTATATGCTCTTGGTATGATTAATTAGATATTTTTCTAAGATTTTCAAAAATTTTTTCTAAAAAGGCTTGAAATTCTAAATCTTATCTGTTATAATGTACTTATACAATATTGCAGATAAGCTATATTTTAAATTTGATAATCATAGGAGGAAATTCCAATGGCAAAGGCTAAATTTGAAAGAACTAAACCACACGTAAATATCGGTACTATTGGTCACGTTGACCACGGTAAGACTACTCTTACAGCTGCTATTACAAAGACACTTGCAATGCAAGGTCTTGCAGAAAAGAAAGACTACGCTAATATCGACTCTGCTCCAGAAGAGAGAGAGAGAGGTATTACTATCAATACTGCTCACGTTGAGTATGAAACTGCTAAGCGTCACTATGCTCACGTTGACTGCCCAGGACACGCTGACTATGTTAAGAACATGATTACTGGTGCTGCTCAAATGGACGGTGCTATTCTAGTAGTTGCTGCTTCTGATGGCCCTATGGCTCAAACTAAGGAACATTTACTACTTGCTCACCAAGTAGGCGTACCTTACATTGTAGTATTCATGAACAAGGCTGACCAAGTTGATGATGAAGAACTACTTGACTTAGTTGAAATGGATATTCGTGAAACTTTAGATAAGTATGAATTCGATGGCGATAATGCTCCTATTATCAAGGGTTCTGCTCTTCAAGCTTTAGAAGCTCCAGATGATTTAAATGACCCTGCTTACAAGCCAATTCTTGAACTTATGGACGCTGTAGATGAGTATATTCCAACTCCTGATAGAAAGGCTGACCTTCCATTCCTAATGCCTGTAGAGGACGTATTCACTATTACTGGTCGTGGTACTGTTGCTACTGGTAGAGTTGAAAGAGGTCAACTAAAGACTGGTGAAGAGGTTGAAATCGTTGGTCTTAAGGAAGATAAGAGCAAGACTGTAGTTACTGGTATCGAAATGTTTAGAAAGATTCTTGACTATGCTGAAGCTGGTGATAACATCGGTGCTTTACTTCGTGGTATTCAAAGAAGTGAAATCGAAAGAGGTCAAGTTCTTTGTAAGCCAGGTTCTATCCACCCACATACTAAGTTCTCTGGTCAAGTATACGTTTTAAAGAAGGAAGAAGGCGGTCGTCACACTCCATTCTTTAACAATTATAGACCACAATTCTATTTCAGAACTACTGACGTTACTGGTACTATCAAGTTACCAGCTGATAAGGAAATGTGTATGCCTGGTGATAACGTAGCTATGGACGTTGAATTAATCACTCCTATTGCTATTGAAGAAGGTCTACGTTTTGCTATTCGTGAAGGTGGTAGAACAGTAGGTTCTGGCGTTGTTACTAAGATTAATGAATAGTTTGTATCTTTAAATGGTACTTTGAAAGGCCGTCTTTTGTGGACGGCTTTTTTTATTAATTAAAGGTGGTGTTTCTATGGTTCTAACTGTAGATGTTGGTAATACTAACATAGTTTTATCGGTATATGACCACGATATTATGTTGTTTTCATCGAGAATTTCAACCGTTTCTAACAAGATGGAAGATGAGTACGCTATAGACTTCTTAAACATTTTAAAACTTAACGATTGTACTTCACAAGGCTTTGAGGGTGCAATTATCTCAACGGTAGTACCGCAGTTAAAGTCTACTTTGAAAAAAGCAGTCGAAAGGGTCTTTCAGTGTTCGGTAATGGTAGTATCTAGTGAGTTAAAGACAGGTCTTAATATATGTTTAACTAATCCTAAATCCTTGGGAAGTGATAGAATATGTGATGCTGTTGCGGTAAAAGGTCTATACTCCTTACCCACAGTGATATGCGATTTGGGTACTGCTACGACCATATCTGCTATAGATAAAGATGCTAACTTCTTAGGTGGTTCAATCTTTCTAGGGGTCAACAGTTCCTTAAAGACACTATCCAATGTGACCGCACAGCTCCCACACATAGATTTAAGAGAGAATTGTACGGAAGTTATTGGTAAGGATACCATATCAGCAATGCATTCTGGAGTTATCTTTGGAATGGCAAGCTTTATGGACGGAATGGCTCAACGTTACAAAGAGGTATTGGGTAAAGATGCTATCTTGATAGCTACGGGTGGACTATCGGATTTGATAGTTCCTCACTGCAAAGAAAACTTCATAATTAACAAAAACTTAGTTAGTGAAGGTCTATACATGATATTTAAAATGAACACTTAACATTAATGTACTATGCAAAATCCTTTTGGTTATTTTATACAAACGGATTTTGCATTTTTTGGTGGTAATAAATAGCAATCACATATTTTATTGGAATTTAATACCACATTTTGTGATATTTGACGAAAAAAATTTTACTTTTTTTTTGGGAATCGAGGGGTTTATAGCCTTGATTTTTTTTTATCAATGTAGTATAATAAAGTACAAGCATACAACTGGATAGTTATCCTATCTAGTCGCAACTTTATAATCAAGCAGATTGTAGTATGCTTTGCTATACTATTTGAAAGAGTGATTTTTATGGAATTTAATCATGTACCTGTACTGTTACATGAAACTTTACAAGGCTTGAACATACAGCCTAACGGAATATATGTGGATTGTACGGTTGGGGGTGCAGGACATTCTATTGAAATTGCTAAAAAACTCTCTTGTAGTGGCAGATTAATCTGTCTTGACCGTGACCCCGATGCTATTCAAGTGGCATCGGAAAGGTTGAAACCTTACAATGCGACTATCCTACAAAAAAACTATTCACAAATTAAGGACGCTTTAGAAACTCTTAATATTGATTGCGTGGACGGAATATTAATGGATTTAGGTGTTTCGTCACATCAACTTGATACCGTTGAACGTGGGTTCTCTTACCATTATGATGCTCCCTTAGATATGCGAATGAGCCAATCGGGAGTTAGTGCTTTCGATATCGTCAACAGATATTCCTATGAACAGCTATCTAAGATTCTATTTGAGTTCGGCGAGGAAAGGTTCTCTAACAAGATAGCCTCTAATATCGTCAAGTTTAGAGAGGTTAAGCCTATTGCAACTACTCTACAGTTGGCTGAAATAGTTGGAAATAGTATCCCTGCTAAGTTCCGCAGAGATAAAAACCCTTGTAAAAAAACTTTCCAAGCTATTAGAATGGAAGTTAATGGTGAGTTAGAACATCTATCTATTGGTTTAGATGACGCTTTTGATAGTCTTAAAGTTGGTGGACGCCTTGCTATTATCGATTTTCACTCACTTGAAGATAGGTTAGTTAAACAACGTTTTGCAAATCTATGCAGAGGGTGTACTTGCCCCCCAGACTTTCCTCAGTGCGTTTGCGGTAAGAAACCTAGAGGCAGATTGGTGAATCGTAAGCCTATAGAAGCTACTGATTTGGAAGTTAAACATAATAATAGAAGTCGAAGTGCTAAACTTCGTGTGATTGAAAGGATTTAGGTGGTACTACATGAAGGTTCATGATAATACAGCTTTCGCTCTTGAAGAACGTGAATATTCTACTACACCTGCTAATATTAATGCAAGTAGTAATCAAAATATCTCTAATAGAAATAGACCTAATGGTAATTATAAGAGTAAGAAACATACTAACTTAGGTATTACCATCTGTGCACTTGTAGTTACCATACTATTCTTTGTTATGATTTACGGCAAGGTGCAAGTTAGTGCTTTATATACACAAATATCTCAAGAAAAACAGGCAGTAGAAATCTTAGAGAGCGAAAACGTAAGAATGCAAAGTGAGATTGAGGGTAATATGTCCCTTAAGAATGTTGAAAGTTATGCCGAGGACGTTCTTGGTCTAAAGAAGTTAGATAAATCTCAAATTGTATACATACAGATTCAAAATGAAGACGTGGTTCAAGTTGTAGATTCTGAAGAGAATATCTTTGTTTCTATAAAAGAAAAATTTAACAGTATAATAGAATATTTATTGGGATAATCCATATAGATATTATAATTAAAACATCGGGCGGATATATATTTACTAGTATTATCCGCCCGTTACGTTGTAACCTTTTGAAAGGAGAGATATAGTGCCAACTTTATCAATGAAACGGTGTAGCCTTGTAATTATGGGTTTGATATTTTTATTAGCTGCTGCTTTAGTGTGTAACATATTTAAAATATCTGTTATAGACAATGAAAAATATCAAGAGTTAGCTAATAGTAATCAATTTAACTCCATAACCATATCGGCTAATAGGGGTTCTATATATAGCTCAGATGGTAGTATACTAGCTCAAAGTGCTACCGTATTTAAAGTGTTTATAGACCCTCAATCTTTTAACGAAAATGATAGCGATAAGAAGGACATAACTGTAGATTTTTTGGCAGAAACACTCGATTTGGACGAAAAAACTATTCTCGACAAGATGAGTAACTTAGATAGTCAATATCAAGTATTAAAGACAAAGGTCGAAAAACCTGTAGTGGACGAAATTAATGAGTTCTTAACCGAGAATGAGATTAGTTCCATAAGTACTGAGGAAGATACTAAGCGTTACTATCCACAGAATGACTTAGCAGCATCTGTAATAGGTTTTACTAACTACGACGGCGAGGGTTGGTATGGCATTGAAGCTTACTATGATGATGAACTATCTGGGGTAGATGGTAAGGTTATATCTGCTCAAGATGGTAGACAGAATGAGATGCCTTATCGTAATGAAAAACTATACGAGGCTCAAGATGGTAACTCTTTAGTACTTACCATAGATACTACTTTACAATACTACCTTGAAAAAAATCTCGAAGAGATGTACAATAAGTATGAGTTGGATAATCGTGCTTGTGGTATAATTATGAACGTAAATACGGGAGCTATATTGGCTATGGCTACTTGCCCTAGTTTCGACTTGAACAACCCATCGGAGATTACCGATGAAAGAACCCTTGAAAAATTGGATTTGATTACAGACGAAGAAGAACGTACTCAAGCTGAGGCTAACGCTAGAGAATTACAATGGAAAAATAAAGCCATTACTGAAACGTACATACCAGGTTCTGTATTTAAAGTAATCACTAGTTCTGCTGCCTTTGAAGAAGATTTAATAGACTTAGATAACGATACTTTCTATTGTACTGGCGTTGTAGATGTTTCAGGTACTTCAATAAAGTGTCATAAACTTGAAGGTCATGGTATGCAGAGCTTTAAAGATGCTCTAACTAACTCATGTAACCCTGCTTTCATAGAGATAGGCAAACGCTTGGGTGCAGAAAAATTCTTCTACTACTTTGAGGCATTTGGTCTTACTGAAAAGACTGGTATAGATTTACCATCGGAAGTATCTAGTATATACGCTAGTGAGAGTAGTTTGGGTGCTGTAGAACTTGCATCATCATCATTTGGTCAGACTAATAAGTTGACTCCTATAGAGATGATTACCGCTTATGCAGCTACTATAAATGGGGGAAATCTATTAACACCATACGTAGTACAAAAGGTTTTAGATGCCGATGGTAACGTTATTAGCAATACCGAACCTACCATTAAAAGACAAGTGATTTCCGAAGAAACTTCTGCTATTATGAGAGAATCTTTGGAGTATGTTGTGGATAACAATGGCGGTTCTAATGCCTATATAAAGGGTTACAAGATTGGTGGTAAGTCGGGTACTTCTCAAAAGCTTGATGAGTACGGCGAAGATGATATGCGTTACGTTGCATCGTATGTATGTTTCGCTCCTGCCGATGACCCAGAGATTATTATGCTAATCATGGCAGATGAACCTACTACAGGTGAGTATTATGGTAGTGTGGTAGCCGTTCCATGTGCTAGAAGTATCTTAGAAGAGGTTCTACCTTACTTAGGATACTATCCTGAATATACAGACGATGAACTTGAAACCTTAGATACTACAGTTCCATCGGTTGAGGGAACTACTCTATACAACGCTGAGAGTACTCTTGAAGAGTTAGGCTTAGAATATCAAGTTGTAGGTAATGGCGATATGGTAGTTACTCAAGTACCTACTAGTGGAAACTCTATAGCTAAGGGTGGTAAGGTAGTACTATACACCGAGGCTAATTCTGAACAAGAGTTTGTAGAAGTACCAAACTTAGTAGGAAGTTCTTTAACTCAAGCAAACCAACTGCTATCTAGTTTAGGGCTAAACTACGTTACTACTGGAGCATCGGCTGAACGTGAAGATGCTACTGTGTATTCGCAATCTTATGCTGAAGGAGAGCGTGTTCCAGTTGGTACTATTATTGAGTTAAACTTTGTAGTTAAAGACCAATCGGGTTAATGTTTAAAACTATCTAAGGTGCGACGCTTGTCGCCCTTAGATATTATATATTTTTTCTATACAATAAGATGAGGTGTTGGACTTTGAAATTATATGATTTAATACATGGCATTGCAGATACACATATCCAAAATAGAGAGATAGTATCTATTACAGATGACTCTAGGAAGATTCAAAAGGATTGTATATTTGTATGCGTTAAGGGTGACTCTTTCGATGGACACTCTAAGGCTAAGGACGCCGTAAATTTAGGTGCTATAGTAGTAGTTGACCATAATATGAACTTAGACAATCAGATTATTGTGCCTAATACTAGAGAGTTCTATGGTGAGTTATGTTGTTCATGGTTTGGAAATCCCGAAAAAAAGATGAAGTTTATAGGCGTTACTGGTACTAATGGTAAGACTACTATGACTAGCGTTATTAAGCACATCTTAACCGATAACGGCTATAAGGTAGGTCTAATAGGAACTATCCAAAATGAGATAGGAGATGAGGTTATCCATACGGATAATACTACCCCTTTTGCCTTCGATTTAATGGCTCTATTGGATAAAATGTATAGGTGCGGTTGCGACTATGTGGTAATGGAAGTATCTTCGTTTGGTTTAGTTCAACATAGAATAGGTGCTATCCACTTTGATATAGCTGTGTTTACTAACCTAACTCAAGACCACTTAGACTATCATAAGACTATGGAAGATTACTATCAAGCTAAAAAGATGTTATTCGACATATGCGACAAGGCTATAGTATGCATAGATGATGATTACGGTGTTAGACTATTTAATGAAATATCTTGTGAAAAGTATTCATATAGTATTACTAAAGAGGCAGACTTTTATGCTGTGAATCCAATAATAAAATCTAATGGTACTACCTTTAGGTTTAATACCTTAAATGATAGCTACGATATTAATATGAAGATGGTAGGCTCTTTTAATGTGTCTAACGTTACTGGTGTTATGGGTGTATGTTTGGCAGAAGAGATTCCTTTTGAAAACATAAAACTTTCCGTTGAAAACTGCAACGGTGTTAAAGGTAGATGTGAAATCATTCCAACTGGAAGAGATTTTTCAGTTATCTGCGACTATGCTCATACTCCTGATGCTATTGAAAACATTCTAAAGAGCGTTAAAGAATATACTACTGGAAGATTAATATGCCTATTCGGTTGTGGTGGTAATCGTGATAAGACTAAGCGTCCTTTAATGTGTAAGTCTGCATTAAAGTATGCTGATAAGTTAATCATAACTTCGGATAACCCTAGAGATGAAAATCCACAAGAAATTATTAACGATATCTTAGTTGCACTAGAGGGTGAAACTTCTATACCATACGATGTAGTAGTAGATAGGGTTCAAGCTATACATCATGCTATTAAAACTGCCCAAACTGGCGATATTATAGTGTTGGCTGGTAAGGGTCATGAAGATTATCAAATATTGGCTAACAACGTGCATATTCACCTCGATGAGCGTGAAATTGTGGCAGACGCTTTAAAAACACTATAATTAAGTTACAAAACTATTTTATGAGGAAGATTTAACTATGGAAATTTTAACTTTATCCGAGATTGCCAAGGCTGTTGGTTCTACTGTGGCAATAGATGGAAAAATTACTGAGATTAGTACAGATACTAGAACTATTCCAAAGGGGTGCTTATTCGTAGCTATCAAAGGCGATAACTTTGATGGTCATGACTATATTCAAACCGCCTTTGAAAAAGGAGCTAAGGCAGTAATATCGGAAAGGAATGTCGATGGTTGCAACTGTATATTGGTAGAAAGTACTAGAAAGGCTCTACTGGATATTGCTAGGTACTACAGAAGCAAGTTTAACATCAATTTGGTGGGGGTTACTGGTAGCGTTGGCAAAACTACTACCAAAGAAATGATTGCTTTAGTGCTATCGGAAAGGTTTAATACCTTAAAGACTACAGGGAATCTTAACAATGAGATTGGTCTACCTAAGACCTTATTAAATTTGGATAGTTCTAATGAGTGTGCAGTTATTGAGATGGGTATGTCACACTTTGGCGAGATTTCTCGTCTAACTAAAACGGCTCTACCTACTATGGCTGTAATAACCAACATCGGATTTTCACATATAGAAAACTTGGGTTCACAACAAGGTATTCTAAAGGCTAAGTTGGAAATTTTAGAGGGTATGGACGGTTCTGCACCTATATTCTTAAACGCAGATGATATATCGTTGTATCAAACCTCTTACCAACTAGGCAGAGAAACCATAACGTTCGGCATAGATAATGAGGATAGCGACTTTAGAGGTTTAAACATACAACAGTTTGAAGATTATACTACTTTTACCGTCAGTTGGAACGGAAACTTTAAGGATATTAAACTTCCTGCCATTGGAAAGCACAATGTGTTAAACGCATTAGTATCATTTGCTATAGGTACTAAGTTAGGTTTAACTCCTGATGAGATTTCTAACGCTCTAAGCAAGTATAAGTCCGATAGCTTAAGACAGAACATAGTACGCAAGGGTGAACAGTCTGTAATAATAGATTGCTACAATGCTAGTCCAGACTCTATGAAAGCCTCTTTAATGGTTCTTTCGCAGATGCTACCTAAAGAACATGGCAGACGTATTGCCGTATTGGGCGATATGTTAGAGTTGGGAGAGATGTCACAGAGTTTACATTCTATGGTAGGTGATTTTGTAGGGCAATCTAAGGCGGATATACTCTTCTGTTACGGAGTTGAGGCTCAAAACATAGGAAAGGTTGCTTTAAACTACGGTAAAGAAGTTAGATTCTTTACTGAAAAATCTGAACTAAACAAAACTTTAAAAGATTTTCTAAAACCTAACGATGTCATTCTATTTAAGGCTAGTAGAGGCATGAAGTTAGAAGAAACTATTGACTATATTTTTGGTGGAAAGGATTAGTTTATTATGATACCTATGTGGCTAAAGTTATTGATTCCAATAATATCATTTATAATTGCAGGAATAGTTGGAAAGTTCTTGATTCCATTCATGCACAAGATAAGTTTTGGGCAGACTATTGAAAAGTTTGTAGGCTCTAAGTTAGAAAGTCATCAAAAGAAACAAGGAACTCCTATAATGGGTGGTTTTATGTTTATACTTAGTAGTATAGTTATGACTATTATAGGCTATGTACTATATAGAGTATCCGTTTTAGATATTACTGCTATGGAAACTTCTAAGGATTTACTTAGAATGTTCGCTTGTTTGATATATGCTCTATGTTTCTGTGGAATAGGCTTTGCTGATGATTACACTAAGGCAGTTAAAAAACAAAACCTTGGATTAACACCTAAACAGAAGATGCTATTTCAGTTCATATTTTCAGCATTATTTTTAGGGGTACTCTACTTCTTAGGTGATACTTCTACTGAAATAGATTTTATCTTTGCAAAGGTTGATTTTGGTATACTATACTATCCAATTATGATATTATTTATGATATTCTTATCCAATGCCGTAAACCTAACCGACGGTGTAGATGGTCTATGTGGTTCGGTTACTGTTATTACTATGTTGGCTTTAAGTACTATATGTGGTCTTATGAGTCTAAATGAGATATCTATATTTGCAATAGCTATTGCAGGGGGTTGTTTAGGTTTCTTAATATGGAATCTACACCCAGCAAAGATATTCATGGGTGATACAGGCTCAATGTTCTTAGGCGGTTCTTTTGTAGCTATAGGTATGTGTACGCATCAACACCTATTGATAGTCTTAGTAGGCTTAGTTTACGTTTGTGAAGCTTTATCGGTAGTGATTCAAGTTACATACTTCAAGATTACTAAGAAAATCTATGGTGAAGGAAGAAGAATCTTTAAGATGACACCTATACATCATCACTTTGAACTTTGTGGTTTTAGTGAGTATAAGATAGTTATTACTTTCTCTATAGTATCGTTAATAGCTGGAGTAATCGCTATAATGTTATAGGTTATATATGTTTAAGGGAGTGGTGCTTGTTGACAAGAGAAATATATAGCTCGAAAAACAAAGGGAATAAAAAAGAGTTTACTGCATTTAAAGTATTAGGCAAATGGGGTAAGTTAGATATATCTTTTCTATGCATAGTAATGGTTCTATTGGTAATAGGCATAGTTATGATGTTCTCCGCTGGATACGCTATAGCCGTAAGCAAAGGCTATGCGGGTACGTACTACGTTACTAGACAGTTAATATTCGCATTGATAGGTTTAACGATTATGTTCATTCTATCGTATTGGGACTATCACTTCTTTGCAAAAAAATGGGTCGCTTTTGGTATATTTGGAGTCTGTTTAGTACTGTTGGCATTAGTACTTACTCCACTAGGTAAAGAAACAGATACTGGTATAAAAAGATGGATTGGTATTGGTAGTTTTCAGTTTCAACCATCTGAAATTATGAAGTTTGGAGTTATAGTACTTTTTTCTTATCTAATATCTAACAACTACGATAAGATGAAGAAGTTTAAAACTGGTGTACTTCCATACTTAGTAATATTAGGTGTAGTATCTGCATTAATGATGTTAGAACCACACCTTTCTGGAACACTATTAATATGCATGATAGGTGTAGTTATAATATTCGTTGGTGGTGCTAAGTTTACGCATCTGTTAGCTTTGGGAGGAATAGGTGTAGCAGGTATCGTTGGATTGGTAGTCTATAAAACTGCCGTAGAAGGGTTCGGCTACTTTCAAGAAAGGTTTCAAGGTTGGTTAGACCCTTTTGCAGACCCTACTGATACTTCATGGCAGACTTGTCAATCTTTGATAGCTATAGGCTCTGGTGGTGTGTTCGGTTTAGGCTTAGGAGAGTCTAGGCAGAAGTATCTATATCTACCAGAAAGTCAAAATGACTTTGTATTTGCTATAGTATGCGAAGAACTTGGTTTCGTTGGAGCGGTTACAGTAATACTGTTGTTTGCTCTATTCGTATTTAGGGGTATGCTAATAGCTTCTAATGCTAAGGATAAGTTTGGTATGCTAATGTGTGTAGGTTTAACTATCCAAGTAGGTATTCAAGCCTTTTTGAACATAGCAGTAGCTAGTAACTTTATCCCGAACACAGGAATTAGTCTGCCGTTCTTTAGTTATGGAGGAACATCATTAGTCATGTTGTTGGCTCAAATGGGAATCATACTAAACATATCACGGCAATCTAATATGGAAAAGTAGTATGCTATGTAACATATACGGAACGTCTGCATAGATGTTCCGCATATGATATATCTATTTAGTATTAACGTGAGTTCAACATCTTAGTAGTTGAATTTACGTTAGCATTAAATTAATACCTATCTTGAGCAAAAACGTTCTACATAGGTATGTAATATCTTTTATGGAGGTCTTTATTTATGAGAGTTTTAGTAACTGGTGGCGGTACTGGTGGGCATATAAATCCAGCATTAGCAATAGCATCTATAGTACAGAGTCATGATAGTAATGCAAAGATATTATATGCAGGTACTCCTTTTGGCATGGAAGCTAAGTTAGTGCCTCAAGCCAATTACGACTTTGAAACTATTAAAGTTACAGGTTTTCAAAGAAAGTTGACTTTAAAGAATGTTGGTAGGAACATTAAGACCTTAGCTTATCTAACCACTGCAGGACATAGGGCTAAGGAGATTATATCTAACTTTAAACCTGATATAGTTATAGGTACTGGTGGGTACGTTTGTGGACCAGTGGTTCAAAAGGCTGTACAGATGGGCATACCTACGGCAATCCATGAACAGAACGCTTTCCCTGGTATGACTAATAAGATACTATCTAAGCAAGTTGATAAGGTTATGCTAACCGTTAAAGAGGCTATGGACTATTTCGACAAGGACATAGACTACGTAGTTACTGGTCTACCCGTACGTTCTCAACTAGTTAATAAGTCTAAGAAACAAGCAAGAAGAGAACTCGGCTTTAATGATAACTTTACCATACTATCATTTGGCGGAAGTTTGGGTGCGGGTTGCATAAACGATACTATGGCAGAGGTTATAAAGTGGAGCAGAAAAGAAGGCTTGAAGATTAATCACATACATGGTTACGGCGGTATGGGTAAGGATTCTTTCCCTAAGGCTATGAAAGATGCTAACATTAATCTGATTGGCAACGGAATCCGTATTACTGAATACATAAACGATATGGATACTTGTCTATCGGCTTGTGACTTAATAGTATGCCGTTCTGGAGCATCTACCCTTGCAGAGATTGAAGCCGTTGGCAGAGCCTCTATTTTGATACCATCTCCAAACGTTGCAGGGAATCATCAGTATTACAACGCTATGGTGCTAGGAAAGGCTGGTGCGGGTATTGTAGTAGAACAGAAAGACGTTACTCCACAGAAGATTATAGACTACATAAAAGACTTATACGAACACCCTAACAGGGTAGAAGAGATGAGCATTAAGGCTAAATCTTGTTGTATTGTTGATACTAATGAGAGGGTTTGGAACGTCATACAATCGATTGTTAAGTAATTAACATAATTACATAATTTTGCATATTATACCGTAGAACTATATACTAAGGCGGTGTATCCATATGCAAAAATTCTTGATTGAGGGCGGTAAAAAACTCTATGGTGAGATAGATGTTCAAGGTGCTAAGAATAGTTCTTTACCTATTTTGGCTGGTGCTTTATTATGTGATGGAACTACTACTCTGTTAAACTGTCCTAAGTTATCCGACGTATATGCATCGTGTAGGATACTCAACAACGTTGGTTTAACTTGTAACTTTATCGACAACAACGTTCTAACTATAAGCAATAGCGTTAATAATCCAAACTGTATAGTTCCAAACGATTTAATGCGTGAGATGAGGTCATCTATACTCTATATGGGAGCTTTACTTGGTAAGTATGGCAAGTGTACCATATCGTTACCTGGGGGTTGTCAGTTAGGTTCACGTCCTATAGATATTCACTTGTATGGTTTAAAAAAGCTCGGTGCAGATATTAAAGAAGAGTACGGCACAATATATTGCAATGCTAAAGATGGTTTAAAGGGTACTAAGATTACTCTACCATTCGCATCGGTGGGTGCTACCGAAAACTTAATTTTAGCAAGTGTTTTGGCAAAGGGAGAAACTTTAATAAAAAACTCTGCTAGAGAGCCTGAAATATGCGACCTATGTAACTATCTGCGCAAGTGTGGTGCAGTTATACAAGGTGATGGCGAAAGCGATATATACATTAAGGGCGTAAAGAAGTTATACGGCTGTGAACATTCAATAATTCCAGATAGAGTCGTGGCAGTGACATATATGTGTTGCGTGGCTATGACTGGTGGTGAGTTAGTTCTCAACAACGTTTGTACTAACCATATGGATATAGTTTTAAATATGTTTGAAGAACTAGGTTGCGATTTATATACTTATGAGGATAGAATATATATATGTTCTAAGGGTAGAGTACATTCTTTAAAGAACGTTAAGACTATGCCGTATCCTGCTTTCCCTACAGATATGCAATCGCCTTTGATGGCAGTTATGACCATAGGTGATAAGACTTCTACCTTTGAAGAAACTATCTTCGACAATAGGTATCGCCATGCCGATGAGCTTATTCGCATGGGTGCAGATATAGAGGTCATGGGAAGAATCGCTATAGTTAGAGGAGTATCTAAGTTGTATGGAACTAGTGTATCGGCTACCGACCTACGTGGTGGAGCATCTTTAATAGTTGCAGGGCTTAAAGCCGATGGTTTGACAGAGATATCTAACATACATTATATCGATAGAGGCTATCAAGAGGTGGAAAAGGTCTTAACGTCCGTTGGGGCATATATCAAAAGAGTTTAGTTCTTATACATGGGAGCGGTGTTCTGCCGTTCCTATGAGTTATTAATGTAATCTTAAAGGAGCGGATAGGCATTGAGAGAGATTCAAAAAACATCTATTGAAAAGATATCTAACGTTAAGCGTGAACGTCGTAGAAAAAGGTTACAACCGTTCTTCTACTTTATTGTAGTAGTTTTAGTGCTAATTTTGATAGTTACACTATCTATGACGGTACTATTTAACATAAAAACTATTAGGGTTGAGGGAAATAGTGAGTATGAACCTTCACAGATAGTAGAAGCATCGGGAATATATAAGGGTGACAATCTAGTTAGACTAAATACCGAAAACGCTAAACAGAAGATTCTAAACAACCTAATGTACATAGACGATGTTACTATTAAGAAAGAGTTCCCTAGTACTTTAATAATACAGACTACTGCAAGTGTTCCAGCTATGAACATTCAAGATGATAATGACTATATATTGGTTAGTGAAGGCTTAAAAAGACTATCTGACAGCAGTGATACTCCACAGGAAAATCTATTGAGCGTTATAGGTTTTGAACCTAAGATTGTTGACGATGATACTAAGCTACAATCTGAAGATGAACAGAAACCTAAAATCTTAGATACCATATATACTGAATTAAAAGACTTAGATATGCTAGATAAGATAGTATCTATAGATATTACAGATAAGTATGATATAGTTATAAACTATTCTGACCGTATATATATTAAGTTAGGTTCTTACTCCGATTTAGAGTACAAGATACGCTATGCTAATACAGTAATAACTCAAAATATACTTGAACAAAAGAGCGGATATTTAATATTTGTGAACTCTAACTCTGCATCGTTCGTTGAAAAGGACAAGTATGATGAATATTCTAGTAGGGTAGAAGAGGCTACTATGGTTTCGGATACTACTACTGACATATCTTCTTTGGGCATAGATACTATATCTACTGATGAAACCTTTAACTTCATAGAAACCGACCTATCTACGTCTGATATTCAAGAAGTTACTACGCCTTACAGTGAATATTCTAACTATGATTATCAAGATGGTGACTCTATCATCTATGGCACTACTGCTCAGTAGTTATAGAAAATATAGTAAAATTAGATATTTTTTTAAAACTACTTGAAATTTTCTATGGTTTGTGATAATATAATAGTATGTATTGCTGATTACATTACTTAAGATATTTTTCTGATTATGAAAGTTTCGAGATTATAATATATTAGGAGGATTTTTTAATGTCTAGCTTTGTTTTTGAAAGTAATGATAACTTCGACCCTGAAGTTAAGATTAAAGTTATCGGTGTTGGTGGTGGTGGCGGTAACGCCCTAAACTGCATGGTAGGTACTGATGTGGAAGATATTGAATACATATCAGTAAATACCGACGCTAGAGCTTTAAGAAACTCTAAGGCTACTAATAGAATTCAAATTGGTGCTAAGTTGACAAAAGGTAGAGGTGCTGGTAACAAACCTGCAGTTGGTAAAGAGTCTGCTGAAGAGAATCGTGACGAAATAGCAGACGCTATTAAAGATGCTGATATGATTTTTATCACTGCTGGTATGGGTGGCGGTACTGGTACGGGTGCTGCTCCAGTTGTGGCACAAGTTGCTCAAGAGTTGGGCATACTTACAGTTGCCGTAGTTACTAAGCCTTTTAACTTTGAACGTGAAGCTAAGATGGCTCAAGCTGAAGCTGGTATTAGTGAACTTAAAAAGTATGTTGATTCTCTTATAGTTATTCCTAATGAAAAGTTATTAGTGGGTCTTGAAAAACCTTTAACTATGAAAGAGTCTTTTGCGTTGGCTGATGATATCCTTAAGGTTGGTGTTAAGAGTATCTCCGATTTAATCGTAGACGATGGATTCATTAACTTAGACTTCGCAGACGTTTCTACTATTATGAAGGGTGCAGGTTACGCACATATGGCTATAGGACATGGTTCTGGTAAGGATAAGGCTACAGAGGCTGCTAAGGCTGTAATATCTAGTCCACTACTTGAAACCTCTATTGCTGGTGCTAAGAGATTGTTAATTAACATAGTTATGTCTGAAGATGTTATGGCATCTGACGTTGATACCGCTACTAAGATGATTACTGACTCCGCTGCCGATGATGTAGAATGTATCTTTGGTACTGCATTCAAAGAAGATATGAACGATGAAATGACTATTACAGTTATTGCTGCTGGTTTTGAAAGTATTGGCAGTGACTTCTCTAATAATAGTAATGGTGGAGTATCTACAGTTCAAACTTCTGCATCTGTACAGCCTGAAACTACTATAGACAGTAAATCACCTGTAGTTGAAAACGCTCAACCAGTACAGAACGTTATTCCAGAAACTCCTAAAGCTCCTAAGGTTGCTCAAGAAAAACCACCTATAAATGATGATAGCGACTTAGAAGATATCTACAAGCTATTAGATAACTATTAATAGTTTCGGATATTATTAAGTATCCACATAGAGAATATTATATAAAGGCTAAAGTTAATAATCAACTTTAGCCTTTTGGTGTTCTATAAACTTTTTTCTATAAGGTTAGGAAATCTTTTTAACTTTGGTATATTTGGTCATTATGGTTTTAATGCCTACCTTAGCAAAGTCTACCTTTAGCATATAGTCGCCACCAGTATAGGTAGCGTTTAGTACTGTACCAGTTCCAAATATTGCATGGAGTATAGTATTACCCTCTTCAAAAGATATGTTCTGTGGAGTAGGGTCTATTCTTTCTTGAGCTCTATTCTTAGCAATCTGTTGTTGTAATGTGAACGATTGCAATGCTGTAGGAGTCTTATTAACCCTACGTTTTGAACTTTTATTCTCATTAAACTTTCTATTTAGTAGTTCCATTCCAATTTCATTTATGAACCTTGATTGATAGTTACTATTGGTTAAGCCATATAACATTCTTTGAGTTGTTGCAGAAAGATATAATCTTTTTTTAGCTCTGGTCATACCCACATAAGCTATGCGTCTTTCTTCTTCGAGTTCTTCTTCATTTTCTATGTTTCTACTGCTAGGAAAGATGTTTTCTTCCATGCCTATTATAAACACGTTTTCAAACTCTAAGCCTTTAGAATTATGGATAGTCATTATGTTTACACAATCGTCATCGTTCATCTTATCTATATCTGTATACAAAGATATTTCTTCTAAGAATCCATTGAGAGTAGGATTCTCTGAACCTTTGATGTATTGTACTATTGTAGACTTTAGTTCCATAATATTATCTAACCTAGTTTGACCCTCATCTCCAAGGTTAATTAGGTACTGTTGATATCCAGTCTTGTCAATGAGTAGGTCGATAAACTCATCTAACATCATAGATTTAGATTTTGCTGTTAGGTAGTCGAACATCTTAGCTATGTTCTTTAGGCTAGTAGATTTCTTAGATAGTAATGCATACTCTGTAGCATTACGCATAACTTCAATAGGTGATATCTCTAAATCTCTTACAATCTCTTCAAGGACTTCTAAAGTTGCATCACCTATGCCACGTTTAGGCTCATTTATTATTCTTTTTAGCCTAAGCATATCGAACTCGTTGTTTATAACGCTTAGATATGCTATAATATCCTTAATCTCTTTACGTTCATAGAACTTAGTTCCACCAAACACTCTATAAGGGATACTCTCTTTAATCATAGCCTTTTCTACAGCATTAGATAAAGCATTTACTCTGTAAAGTACGGCACAATCTTTGTACGAGCATTTATAGTCCTTAACTAATACCTTTACTACTTTGGCGATGTAATTAGCTTCGTCAGTTTCGTCATTAGCCTTGTAGAATGTTACTAAGTCACCTTTAGATGCAGAAGTCCATAGTTTCTTATTAGTTCTGCCCATGTTGTTAGAAATCAAGTTATTAGATGCATTTAATATGTTCTGTGTAGAACGATAGTTCTGTTCTAGTTTAACTATCTTGGTTTGAGGAAAGTACTCATTAAAGTTAAGTATGTTGGTAATATCTGCACCACGAAAAGCATATATGCTTTGGTTATCATCGCCCACTACACATAGGTTACCATGCTTTTGCGATAATGATGTAAGCAGTTGAAACTGTGCGTAATTAGTATCTTGATATTCATCTACCATTATATACCTAAACCTATTATTGCATCTTTCTAATACATCTGGATATCTTTTTAAAATGTCTATAGTAAGGTTTATAATATCATCGAAGTCCACTGCATTGGAGTTCTTTAACCTCTTTTGATACGTGTCATATATCTTAGCTATAGTTTTGGTTCTAAAGTCAGTACTGTTCTGTAATAGAACATCTTCGGGGGACATTAGTTTATTCTTAGCAGAAGATATTATTGACAATACTCCTCGTGGGGGAAACTTTTTTTCTGAGATATCTAATTCAAGCATACAGCTTTTAATTAACCTTTGGCTATCATCGGCATCGTATATGGTAAATTTAGTATTATATCCTAACAGATGTATATTTTTTCTTAGAATCTTTAAACATAGTGCATGGAATGTAGATGCATTTATAGTATAGGCACTTTCGCCTAAAGCACCAACTAACCTAGATTTTAACTCTTTAGCAGATTTATTTGTAAATGTTATGGCTACTATGTTCCAAGGTCTTATTGGAGATACAGCAATAGCTCTACGTAATGGTTCGGTATCTTCACAAGAGCCATCTAAAAAGTTTTCAATGGACTTTATATCTTCGGTGCTACCTTGAACGTTTTGGTCGTAGAAAGCGTTGCCAAATATAGTCATGTTAATGATTCTATTGACTATTACCGACGTTTTACCACTACCAGCACCAGCTAATACTAGTTCTGACCCGTCGATATTAAATACCGCCTCTTGTTGCTGAGGATTTAGAAAGTTAAAGTATTTTTTTAAAGCCTTTCTTTTTAGTTCGATATAATTCTGCGATGACATTAAATATTCTCTCCTTTTCAAAAATATCTGTTTTATAATAGATTTATTATAACATATTTCTCTATTTAAGAAAAGAGTTATTTTAGTGTTTAGCAAAATTTTTTTGCAAGTTTAATAGTTTTAACTATGGTTGTTATTATAATTTTGCTATATGTGCAAACAGATAATCTGTATGTGTGGAAAACACTAAAAATATATGTTAGTGGGTAAAAGATTTTTTTGTAAATAGGGGGTTGTATCCATCTTAAAATGGTGTTATAATATTCTGTATAGATATTTATTTTTAATGCTGTTTGAGGTTTGTTTTTATGAAAATTAAGTTTGAAGAAAAGTATAATACTATTGCATTCTACGTGATAGTGGTATTTACCATATGCTTAGTGATTAGAACATTTATTACTGAAATTCCCGACATATTTGCATATATAGGTGAGGTTCTTTCTGCAATGTCGCCTATAATATCGGGCATTATAATAGCGTACTTAATTAGTCCATTGACTAACTTAATTGAAAGACATTTGAAACCCATATTTTTTAAGTCGAATGATAATGAGATAGTAATTGAAGTTTCACAACTAACCGATTTACAAAAGTATGAACACAGAAAAAAGTCTAGATTGCTTAGAATTACATCTGTTGGTATATCTATACTTATAACCATATTAGCAGTAATAGCTGTAGTGGCAATGGTTCTACCAGAGTTGATTAACAGTATTAGTGGTCTGTTCGATAATCTACCTTACTATATGAATAATCTATACTTAGAGATTAGTAAGTTCTTAAATGATAATTCTGATATTAATGATAGCATAAGAGTTTGGTTAGAAGAACAGTTTAGCACTATTCAAAAAGAGATTTTAAATATGTTCTCTAATTTAAAACCGCAGTTTGAAAGTATAGCTAGTGCTATTAAAGATGGTGTGTCTAGTGTGCTTGGAGGAGTTAAAAACGTTGGTATAGGGTTAATAATATCCATATACTTAATGTACTCTAAGGAAGAGTTTATCGCTCAAGTTAGAAAGTTTATGTATGCATTGTTTCCAAAAGATGTATGCAAAGCCATCTTAACTATGGGAATTAAATGTAACTCAGTATTTTCTAACTTCATAGTGGGTAAGGCTGTCGATTCTTTGATAATAGGAGTAATATCATTTATTGTATTATCTATTATGGGTATGCCTTATGTAGTCTTAATAAGTTTAATTATCGGCATTACTAATATGATTCCTTTCTTTGGCCCTTTCATAGGTGCTATACCTAGTGCGGTGTTAGTATTGCTATCTGAACCTAAGCAGACTATACCTTTTATAATATTCGTTATAGTACTACAACAGCTAGATGGCAATATTATAGGCCCTAAGATATTAGGCAATAAGTTGGGACTATCTACCTTTTGGATTATGTTCGCTATATTAGTGTTTGGTGGTCTATTTGGATTCATTGGTATGTTGATAGGTGTTCCACTATTTACTGTGCTATATACCTTAATAAACACATTTATCCATAACAGATTGCAGGTTAAACAACTTCCACTAGATAAACGTTACTACGGTAATATGAATGTCACTGAAGAAGATTGCGTTTTTCCAAACAAAAAAGATTACTCCGATGAGGATATAGACGAAAGCAAGATTCCTAAAAAGTCTAATGAGTTGGTCGATAAGGTTAAAGATAAGGTTCATATAAAGGATTTTAAAGTTAGTGACTTAATAAGTCGCTTAAAGAATATGTTTAAAAAATAATATTTGTGAAAGGTGTGTATTATCACATGATTAAAACCCTACAAGATGAAATATTACAACTTAAAAAGGATAAGAATGCCGTTATATTGGCTCACTGTTACCAATCTAAGGAGATTTTAGAGGTAGCCGATGAAACTGGAGATTCATATAACCTAAGTGTATCTGCATTGAAGTATGCTAATTGCGATACGTTTATAATGTGCGGTGTTCACTTTATGGCTGAAACCGTTAAGATACTCTCTCCTAACAAGAGAGTTATCTTAGCAAATGGTAATGCAGGGTGTCCTATGGCAGAACAGTTTACTATAAAAGATGTCCTAAAGTTAAGGCAACAATATCCTAAGGCATCAGTAGTAGCCTATGTGAATACTACTGCTGATTTAAAATCCGTCTGTGATGTTTGTGTAACGTCTGCAACTTCGGTTAAAATCTGTGAAAAGATTCCAAACGATGAGATTATATTCATTCCAGACTGTAATTTGGGTTCATTTACCGCTGAAAGAGTTCCTAATAAAAAGTTTATCTTCGTACAAGGTGGGTGTCCAATACATGGAAACATTCCACAAAGTGACGTCCTTAAGGCTAAACAAGAACACCCTAACGCTTTAGTACTCTGTCACCCTGAATGTAGTCCAAAGGTTACTCAATACGCAGATTACATAGGCTCTACTACTGGCATTATGGCATATGCAAAGCAGTCTAATAGTAAAGAGTTTATTATAGGTACTGAAAATAGTATTGTAGACCATCTTGAATATGCTTGTCCCGATAAGTACTTCTATCCACTATCTAAGGATTTTATCTGTGCAGATATGAAACTTACTACACTTCCAGACGTAAAAAAGGCATTACTAGGTGTAGGAGGTTTAGAGATTGATATGTCTAATGAATTGATATCTAAGGCTAAGGTATGCATTGATAATATGGTCGAATTAGGTAGATAAAATCTATAGTTTATACAAAAAATTAGTTTAAATGTATGTAATTTTTCTATGTGTTAGCCATTATTAAAATGGTTGACCTATCTTAGATTTAGTGATATAATCTTAATGTGCATTAAATTTTTTTGCGATTGGAGAGTTATTTTTATGAATATTTGGCATAGTATAAACCCTAAAAGGATTACTCCTACTGAATTTATGGCAGTAATTGAGATATCTAAGGGTAGTAAGATAAAGTATGAACTGGATAAGGAAACAGGTTGCCTTTTAATGGATAGAATACTCTATACTTCTACACACTATCCTGCAAACTATGGTTTTATTCCTAGAACCTATGCAGATGATGGTGACCCATTAGACGTTCTAGTTGTATGCTCTGAAACTATTGCTCCTTTAACCCTAGTACAGTGTTATCCTATTGGTGTCATTCGCATGATTGACAACGGCAGAAACGATGATAAGATTATCGCTATACCTAAACATGACCCTAACTACAATACTTACAACGATATTTCCGAACTCCCTAAGCACATCTTTGATGAGATGGTACACTTCTTTAAAGTATATAAAGAACTAGAAAATAAGACTACTGCCGTTGATGAGATAGAAAACAATGAAAGTGCTATATCTATAATTACTAAAGATATTGACAGCTACATTGAAAAGTTCTGTAAGTAAAAGTATACAATCTTCAATATCTATATATGGTATTGTGTGATTAAAAAATATGTAAAGACGAAAGGATTGTTTTTAATGAACGATAGTTTAAACTTAAATTCAGAAACTTGTGTTGCTCCTTTAGGAATAATTGCTATGCAAGGTGCTAGTGAACTCGGTAACAAGATAAACTCTTATCTTGTTAGGTGGTACAAGGATACCTCTTATGCTAAGGATAGCTACCTCATCGATTGCGAATGCCCTAGATTCTCCTCTGGTGATGGCAAAGGCTTAATTAAGTCTACTGTTAGAGGTAAGGATTTATTCATTATTATAGATGTTGGTAACTATAACTGCAAGTATAAGATTTTTGAAAAAGAAAACTGTATGTCCCCAGATGACCACTATCAAGACTTAAAGAGAATCATACAAGCAGCATCGGGTAAAGCTCATAGAGTTAATGTTATTATGCCTATTCTATATGGTGGTAGACAGCATCGTAGAAGTTACAGAGAATCCCTTGATTGTGCGTGTGCTTTACAAGAACTTCAAGCTATGGGAGTTTCTAACATAATATGTTGTGACGCTCATGACCCTAGAGTTAATAATGCAGTTCCTCTTATGGGTTTCGATAATATTATGCCTACCTATCAAGTGTTAAAAGCTATGTTTGAACACATTCCAAACTTAATAGTTGACAAGGATAACTTTATGGTTATCAGTCCAGATGAGGGTGCTTTAAATAGAAATATGTACTATGCTTCTGCTCTTGGAGTCAACTTAGGTATGTTCTACAAAAGACGTGACTACTCTAGGATAGTAAACGGTAGAAACCCTATAGTTGCTCATGAATATTTAGGTGATAGTGTGGAAGGTAAGACTATTTTTATTGCCGATGATATTATTTCCTCTGGTGAAAGTGTTCTCGACATAGCTTACGAACTAAAAAAGAGAAACGCTAACAAGATATATGCTTTCGCTACTTATGGTCTATTTGTAAACGGTCTTGAAAAGTTCGACCAAGCCTACAAAGACGGCTACATTGATGGCGTTTTTGGAACTAACTTAACCTATAGAACTCCTGAATTACTATCCCGTGAATGGTTTAACGAAGTTGATGTTTCTAAGTATATCGCTCACTTCATACTTGCCCTTAACCATGATATGTCTATTAGTAACGTTATAGACCCTCATGAGAAGATTAAAAATATGTTGGCTGAAAGACATTCGTAAATTAACTAATTTAAGCAAGAATTCTCCCACTTCAACAGTGTAAGTGACGAGATGAATTGCTTAAATGAAACTTAACGTCAGTGGTGGGCGGAGAGAAATCGGTATCCCCTACTGACACGAGGTCAATTCATGCGTATCAATGTACGCACGTCGCACTCCGATAATATACCGAGCGTGAGTTGAAACAAATATTTTTGTAAGCATATACAACGACCCACATACTATTAATGAAGTCCCTTTAGACTTTGCCATCTTTAATGCAGATTCTAAAGCAGTATCTAGTTCACAAGTTATAGTTTTACACGTAAACAGTTTTGATAGTTTATCCTTAGATATAGAATTATCCATGTATCCGTCGGTACATATAACTATATCTGCAAAAGAGTTTAGCACCTTGCAACACGATGTATAATCTTTGGTGGATATCATACCCGTTAATATGATGGGTTTATCTATGCCACAAGCTTGTAGAGTATCCTTTAGGGCAGTGATTCCCCCAATATTATGAGAACCATCTACAACTATAGAAACTCCATCTATGGTAAAAGTTTGAGTCCTAAATATTACTTGAGTACTCTCCAGTGAACGTTTAACACAATCTAATGGGATATTGTACCCCATAGAACCTAATAGGTTACATACTTCAATAACGGTAATCGCATTACTAACTTGATGTTTTCCTAACATCTTTATACTGTAAATATTATGCTTATAGTTAAAAGTTTCACCATGTAGACTCATATTCAAGATATCCCCACTGGTTGGCAATATAAACTTCGAGTGCTTTTTCATTGCCATTTCAGATACTACTTTTATAACATCAGCATTAGTATTATCACAAGATAGTATAGTTGGTCTATTTGGCTTAATGATTCCTGCCTTTTGAATAGCTATATCCTTTAGAGTGTTCCCTAATATTGCCGTATGGTCTAAAGATATAGAGGTTATTACACTAACTAGTGGATTCTCTATGATGTTAGTACTATCCACAAGACCACCTATCCCAGTTTCTAACACTACTATATCACACCTTTTAGATTTAAAGTATATGAAAGCTATTGCCATAGATATTTCAAACTGTGAGAACTCATCGTTGTGTACATAGCTTCTAACCATAGTAGCTACTTTCGATAACTCATCTTGTGGAATATTTTCACCATTGAATCTGATTCTATCCTCGTAGCACACCATGTATGGCGATGTAAAACTTCCAATGTTATATTTAGCGTATATTAAGGCATTAGATATCATTTCGACAGTAGAACCTTTTCCGTTAGTACCTGCAACGTGGATAAACTTTAAATCGTTCTGTGGATTGCCTAACATAGTTAGTAATCTTCTAATACGGGATAAATCTTTAACAGGTTTCCCAGACTTAGTAAAGCTATTAATATACTCCATAGTTTGTTGATAGTTCATATAATCACTTCCAAATATTTAACGTTATAAAACTTTTTTGATACTTAAATAAATATTACCATATAAATTAATATAAGTCAAGGAACTTTTGTACCAAAAAACGGATAGATTTAAAAAATCTATCCGTTTAGTATATAGTTTTTAATATTTAATCCAAAGGTCTATTTCGTCTTTAGATGGTCTTTCAAATATGGAGTTAAACTTTTTAGCTAGATTATCATCGATAAAGTAGGCACTAATCTCATTTGATAGCACTGCCTTATTACGTGTAATCAATCGTGATTTCCAAACTTCATCGCTTATATCGATGTAATGGAATTCGCATTCAATACCCTTAGATGTGTAGAATTCTTTAGCAAAGATTCTTTCATTTTTAGTCCAAAAGCCCCAATCGAGTATTACATTTACGCCAACTTTTACAATTTCTACCGATTTAGTAAATAGGAACTTTTCTATTTTTTCAACATATTCATCGTGTTTTTTCACCTGAATGTTGTCCAAATATGGATAACATTATCTCATCTACTGAGAGTATAACTGCATGATTTTCTATACATATCTGTTTAGCATATGTGCTTTTGCCACTGCAAATTTTACCACACGTCATAATAACTTTTGCCATGATATAACCTACCTTACTGTAAATCCTCAATAGATTTATTAATCATATCCATTTTTTCTTGAGCCTTTGCGAGTTTCTGTTTTTCATTATCTATCTGTTGTTGAGGTGCTTTAGCTAAGAACCCTTGATTGTTTAACTTATTAGATGAGAAATCAATATCTTTTTGAACCTTAGCCTTTTCCTTGTTAAGTCTAGTTAATTCTTTTTCCTTGTCGATGAGTTCATTCATTGGTATAAAGCATCTTGAACCATCGGCAACTATAGTAACAGCACCATCTAAAGATATTTGAGTATCTACATTTACTTCAGATGCAAAAGCCATCTTTTCAAAGAACATTGCACATGATTTAAATAGCTCAACGTTTTCAGTTTCAATATAGACTGTGGCTTTCTTGCTAGGTGGAATGTTCATTTCTGTACGCTGATTTCTAATTCCCTTGATTGCTGAAATAATCTTTTCAAAAGATTTCTCATCTTCAACGAAGTTTAAAGTTTCATCATAGGTAGGGAACTTTTCAAGCATAATAGCAGATTTTTCATCATTTAGAACTTGCCAAATCTCTTCAGTGATGTATGGCATGAATGGGTGTAATAGTTTAAGCATACCGCTCATAGTCCAAACTAGAACGTTCTGTGCCGATAGTTTGCTATCGCCACCAGCCATAATTCTAGGTTTAGTTAGTTCTATATACCAGTCGCAGAAGATATCCCAAATGAAATCATAGACCTTACCTACAGCTATACCTAGTTCAAACCTTTCAAGATTTTCATTAACCTCTTTGGCTAGGGTGTTAAACTTAGATATTAACCATTTATCTTCAATGGCAAGAGTATTAGGCAATCCAGTATATTGGAAATCTTCAGAAAGGTTCATTAATATAAACCTAGATGCGTTCCATAGCTTATTTGCAAAGTTTCTAGATGCCTCAACCTTTTTAGGAATGTAACGCATATCGTTTCCAGGTGAGTTGCCAGTAACCAACATTAATCTAAGGGCATCTGCACCGTATTGAGATATTACCTCAAGAGGGTCTACACCGTTACCTAATGATTTAGACATCTTTCTGCCCTGTTCATCTCTAACAAGACCATGTATCAATACGGTATCGAAAGGCACTTGTCCAGTGTGTTCAATACCGCTGAACATCATACGCATAACCCAAAAAGGAATTATATCATAGCCAGTAACTAGTGTATTAGTTGGATAGAAGTACTTTAAATCTTGAGTATCATCAGGCCAACCCAACGTTGAAAATGGCCATAGTGCCGAACTGAACCAAGTATCTAAGGTATCGGGGTCTTGACGCATAGGCTTGTTGCACTTTGGACAGTTACATGAAGTATCTTTAGTAACTACCATTTCACCACACTCATCGCAGTAGAATGCAGGTATTTGATGTCCCCACCATAGTTGACGTGATATACACCAATCACGAATATTTTCTAACCAATGGAAGTATACCTTATCAAAACGTTCTGGAACGAACTTAGTTTCACCGTTCTTAACGGCATCTATAGCAGGTTGTGCTAAAGGTTTCATCTTAACGAACCACTGCTTAGATACTCTAGGTTCAACAGTAGAGCCACATCTGTAGCAAGTTCCAACGTTGTGGGAGTAGTCTTCAATCTTTACTAAAGCACCCTCATTTTGTAGGTCTTGAACTATCTTTTTTCTAGCCTCGTAGCGGTCTAAACCTGCATATGCTGGATATTCATCAACTATCTTAGCATCGTCGGTCATAACGTTAATTACTGGTAGGTTATGTCTTAGACCAACCTCAAAGTCATTAGGGTCATGGGCAGGAGTTATCTTAACTACACCAGTACCGAAGTCCATCTCAACGTAGTCATCGGCAACCACTGGGATTTCTCTGTGAACTATAGGTAATATGACCATCTTGCCAACAATGTCCTTGTATCTATCATCTTTAGGATTCACTGCTATAGCAGTATCGCCTAATAGAGTTTCTGGACGTGTAGTAGCTAAGTTTACATATTGGTCTGTACCTTTAATTTGATACCTTAGATGCCAAAAGTGTCCTGCCTGTTCCTCATAGGTAACTTCAGCATCGGAAATAGAAGTCATACACTTTGGACACCAATTGATTATTCTTTCACCACGATAGATTAAACCTTTATTATAAAGGTTCACAAATACTTCTTTAACTGCCTTGTTGCAACCCTCGTCCATAGTAAAGCGTTCTCTAGACCAGTCACAAGAGCAACCTAACTTTTTGAGTTGTTCGACTATACGACCACCGAACTTAGCTTTCCAATCCCAAGCACGTTTTAAAAAGCCATCTCTACCTATATCTTCTTTAGTTATACCTTCTTTACGCATAGCCTCAACTATCTTAGCTTCGGTAGCTATAGATGCATGGTCTGTTCCTGGTAGCCATAGGGTAGAGTATCCACACATACGTTTCCAACGTATTAAAATATCCTGAAGGGTTTCATCAAGGGCGTGTCCCATGTGTAGTTGTCCCGTAATGTTTGGTGGTGGAATTACTATGGTATATGGTTTCTTTTGATTATCTACGGTAGCTTTAAAACAGTCATTGTCTAGCCAATACTTATAGATTCTATCTTCTGTTTCATTTGGCTGATACTGTTTAGAAAGTTCTCTTTTCATAATAAAAATGCTCCTATCTAAATGGTTTTATGATACTTTTTTAATTATATCACTACTAGAGTGTTTTGTCAAACTAAAATAGTAAGGAATATCTTAATTGATATTCCTTACTAGTCGTTTAGAATATTAAGTTGCCTATTAAGTAGGTTAATCCCGAACAGAAGTATGCTACAGCTAATTGTAGACATACACAGCCGATAGTCTTTTTAACGCTCTTAGTTTCCGACTTTATAGTGCCTATGGTGGCAATGCATGGAACGTACAGTAGTACAAACACCATAAAGGCATATGCGTTTACCGAAGTGAATCCATTGGACGTTAATATGTTGCTCAACTGAACGATTCCTTCATGTGAACTTATGTTCGATATTCCAAAAAGTACTCCACAACTAGATACTACTACTTCCTTAGCAGATATTCCTGCTATTAATGCTACTACCAACTGCCATTGATTAATACCTATAGGTTTAAATATAGGTAATATAGCCTTACCTATTACACTAATGAAACTATCTGATACTTCTGATACTACTCCTGTAGTACCTAGATTCATTAAGAACCATAATATTATACTAGCTATGAATATTGTAGTTCCTGCTTTGGTTAGATAGTCCTTAACCTTATCACCAACGTATATTGCTACGGTTCTAGCGTTAGGAATCTTATACTCTGGGAGTTCTATAAGTAGTGAATGTACGTTCTTATCGTGGTCTAATTTGGATACTATTAAGGCTATCAAGATGGCAACTACTATCCCTATTAGATACATTGAGTATGCTACTAGCATTGCAGAGTTTGGAAAGAACATCTTTGAGAATAGAACGTATACGGGTAATCTAGCACTACATGATATGAAAGGTGTAACCATAATGGTTCTAAACCTATCTCTAGGGTTTTCTAACGTCCTAGAGGACATTATTGCAGGTACACTACAACCGAATCCCAGTAGTAACGGAATGAACGCTCTTCCAGATAGACCCATCTTATTCATTAGACCGTCCATGTTATAGGCAACACGTGACATATAACCACTATCTTCAAGGAATGCCAAGCACAAGAACAGTACTGCAATGTTAGGTAAAAAGGTTAATATTCCTCCTACACCAGCAATGATTCCATTGGAAATTAACGATATTAAGAACTCATCTACATTGATTCTATACAGCCAACTAGTTAATACGTTACTAAAGGCATCGATAAGGTTTCCTAATAGTTCAGCGAACATATCACCAACGGTAAACGTTAGAAAGAATATTATAGCTATTATTATCAAGAACATAGGTATGCCCCAAACTCTGTGGGTTAGTAGAGCATCTACCTTATCAGTCATCTGAGCCTTTTCCTCTTTGTTTACTAAAGTTTCCTCTATAATCTCATCTATAAAGTTATACTTTTCATTGATAATCTCTTTTTCGTAGCTGTTTGGAGCAACATCTTTATACTTTACGTTTGGAAGTTGCTTTAAGGTTTCGGCATCGTGTTCAAGAATTTTAATTGCATACCATCGAGGATTTTTAACGTTTGGATACTCTTTTAACACTCTTTCTTTAAGTATGTGTAGTTTATCTTCTAGGTAGTCGCTGTATACCATAGTATAACGTTCATGGCGTTCTATGTAAGATATATCTTTTTTGTTAGAAAAGTCATGTTGATGTTCTGTCTTATCATGAGGTTTATCCTTGTGGTGAGCTACGGTATGTATTAATATATCTAAGCCTGTTCTTTTTCTTGCAGATACTGGTATGGTAGGAACTCCAAGCATTTCAGGAAGTCTATGTAGGTCTATTTCCATGCCACGCTCTTGAACGATATCCATCATGTTAAGAGCGATTACTACGGGCTTACCAAGTTCTATTAACTGTAGGGCTAAATACAGATTTCTTTCTAAACATGATGCATCTACTACATCTACAATAACATCAACCTCATCATCTAGTATGTACTGCCTAGATAGTTTTTCTTCCATAGTATACGATGTTAAGCTATATATTCCAGGAAGGTCTACTAACTTATAGTCATGTTTATGATAGCTTAAAGCCCCCTCTTTTTTTCAACGGTAACTCCAGGCCAGTTTGCAACCTTAAGTTTAGCTCCAGTGTAGGCATTGAATAAGGTAGTCTTTCCGCAGTTTGGATTTCCTATAAATGCTACGTTTATAGTATCATTAGACATTACTTTTTCGCCCCCTTAGATGCTATCTTTTCTACAGAGATTCCATCTGTAATAGATTTTCCCATAGCAAAACGAGTACCTCTGATTCTTATTATTATAGAGCCATTAAACTTTTTATTTAGCACTCTTAATGTAGAACCAAAGGTTAATCCTAACGCTTGTAAGCGATATTTAATGTTACTATCCAAAGAGATATCGGTAACACAATACCTTTCATTTATTTCAGATTTTGATAATATCATATTGTAAAGCCTCCAAAGTTTTTATGTTAGTCTACCACAACAAAGTTAGATTAATCTAACTTTTTTAGTTAGCTTTGGCTAACGTATATATTTTATCATAGTTTCTGCCGTATGTCAATATGCAATTTTCTGTATATATCTTTAAAATTATGCGTAAGGTTACAGATTGGTTTAAAAACTTTCTTCTTCTTGATTTTTTTACCTACTTATGATACAATAGTATAAGTAGTCAAATATAAAAAATCTACAAAAAAATTATATTATTTAGGAGTGTTACACTTTGAGTCAAAAGAAAATTTTAGACGAGAAAACAGCGGTACACATTGTACAACAAGTAATCAATGAAACTAAAAAGGCAGTAATCGGCAAAGATGATATTATTATTAAAATAATATTGGCTGTGCTATCTAAGGGACACGTTCTGTTAGAAGATATTCCAGGGGTCGGAAAGACTACTCTAGCTATGGCTTTTTCTAAGGCGTTCAATCTTGATTGCAATAGGGTTCAGTTTACTCCCGATGTTCTACCATCTGATATAGTTGGATTTACTATATTAAACAAGGTTACTAACAACTTTGAATATCGTTATGGTGCTTGTAACTGCAATCTGTTCTTAGCTGATGAGATTAACAGAACCTCTAGTAAAACACAGTCGGCACTGCTTGAAATAATGGAAGAGGGTAAAGTATCTGTAGATGGTATTACTAGAGAACTTCCTAAACCTTTCTTTGTGTTAGCTACTCAAAATCCTACGGGTTCTGCCGGTACTCAACTACTTCCCGAAAGTCAACTCGATAGGTTTATGGTTAAGTTGAGCATGGGATATCCTGACTTTGAAAGTGAGGTCAACATATTAAAGTCTAAGAAGGACAGCAACCCTTTGGATACCGTTAATCAAGTGGCTACTGCCGAAGATATTATACTCTTACAGAATACCGTTGAAAGCGTATTCGTAGATGACAAAGTGTATGAGTATGTTGCAACCTTAGTTAAAGAAACTCGTAATCATAGCATGATTAAGTTAGGTGTAAGCCCTAGAGGTACTTTAGCTTTAATGAATATAACTAAGGCAGTAGCTCTACTTAAGGGTAGAACTTATGTAATTCCAGATGATGTATCTTTCATATTTAAAGATGTAGTATCGCATAGGTTGATATTGAGTCCACAAGCTAGAATCAATAATACTACTGCTATAGAAGTATCTAACGATATTTTAAGCAAGACCGCTATTCCTAAGATAACTATGGTGTAACGCTTATGATGATTAACAGAATAATGTACATATTAGTAGTATTAATATTAATAGCTTTCTTTATATTATATGTGGATAGACTCTCTTTAATCCTATTGATATTTTCCATCTTAATATCTGTAATGTCATTAGTTATGTGTGCCATCGCAAGGAAAGGTTTAACCTTTAACTTTACTACTACTAGCAAGAGTATCCATAAGGATACCCCTATAAACATAGAAGTTACCGTTAAGAATAAATCCTATATACCAATATCCAATGTGGTTATGATTTTCGAGTATTTTAACTCTTTAGATGCTAAACCCCATAAGATGACTATTACTATACCATCTACGCCCAAAGGTATAAATACTATATCTTTTGATATTAATTCTAAGTATTGTGGTATAGTAAACGTTAAGCTATTTCAAACTAAGGTATACGATAATTTAAAACTTTTCTGTATGCGTAAAAGACATCAACAAGAGTGTTCTATATTGGTAATGCCTAGAGTACATGATATCCCTATTGTGGTAGAGAATGTATCTTCTGAGGTTTTAGAAAGCAATGTTTTTTCTAAGACTAAATCGGGAGATGATTGCTCTGAAGTGTTCGATGTTAGGCAGTATCAAGAAGGTGACAAGCTTAACAGAGTACATTGGAAACTATCTTCTAAGAACGAAGATATCTACGTTAAAGAGTATAGTCTACCAATATCTAACTCTATAGTCATACTTCCAGAGGTTGTAACCTTACAGAATGGCAGTAGCATCAGCATTATGGATACTATTACAGAGATAGTACTATCATTGTCGCAACGTTTAAACTATATGGAAGTTCTTCACAAGGTAGCTATATATAATAACGAAAGTATGTCTATAGAAAATATCTCTACCGATGAGGAAACCTATACCGCCATAGGCAGAATGGTTCGCAATGGCATTCCAAAGGAATCGAAAGTATATGCCTTTAAGTACTTTCAAGCGTTGAATGAATATCAACAGTATTCACACATAATATACGTTACCAACGTTTTAGACATAGATACTCTATCGGCATTAGAAGACTTTAACGCTATAAAGAAAACCGTTCTATACGTGTCTAACGTTCCAGTAGATAGAAACTCTTTAATCTATGACGGTATTCAAATCGTTCAAGTGGTAGAGGGTAAGATTTCTGAATGTATAGGCGAGTTCGTTATCTAGGGAGGATATATTATGAAAAGACTTTTTAAAAGAAAGCCATCTAAGAATGAACTTAGTTCCTTAGAAAGCGGATTGCATATAGAAAACTCCATAAGAGTATCGTATAATAATAAGAACAACGTTAATAATATAGTCTTTAGGCTGTTAATAACCATGTTAGGATTGTTTGGTACTATATTTTCATTCATATCTATATTTAGTATAGAAGTAAATACGTTACATATAGCAGTATCTACGTTACTATTCTTTGGTATGTTTGCTACTATAACTCTACTACCTGATAAGTTTATGATATCTATATTTCCACTACTATTGATATTTTTATACCTATTCAATGACTATCTCTCGGAGTTTATTATAGGTTTTAAAGTGGTAGCTAACTATATTTCTATTACTATATATACTAGCGGAGTTTGGTCTAAGTACTATGAACTACCTAGTAATTTAGATGAATCTAGTTATGCCACCCTATTTTTGATATTCTGCATATTTATACTTACTATATTAATATGCCTATTTACCATTAAGATACATTCATGTGTTATGGGCTTTGCCTTAACCTTTCCTTTTATAGAGTGTGGTCTATACTTTGGAGCAGTTCCTAACTATGTATCATTCTTTATGGTGGTTTGCTATTGGATAGCCCTCTTGAGTATGGCACTCTCTGGTTGTAAAAAGACTACCAAAAATAAGTCTGCTGGATTCGTTAGGGTAGGGAACTCTTTCTATGCTAAGTCAGATGGTAACTTTAGAATCTCTGAAAAGATTGGAATATCTTCTGTGATAATGTGTATAGTATGTGTACTGTTATCGGCAGGGATAGTATCTGCTATTGGCTATGAACGTTCTGAAAAGATTGATACTATCCGTAACGATGTAAAAGATAGTATTAATAACTTTTCCCTTGAAGATGCCTCATACTCACTATCTAGGTTGGGTAATATGCTTAGTTCTGGTAGCAATGGTTCATTTAATGGAACTTTGGGTCAAAGAGATAATATTGAGTTCTCTGGTGAAGAAAAGTTGTTACTACAATCTACCATTAAGCCAAGCAATGATATATATCTAAAGAGCTATGTGGGTTCTGTATATACTGGTCAAAGTTGGGATAAACTATCTAAAGGTGACTATGAATCCGATGTGTTCAATGCCTTTAAGAGTAACAATCTGTATCCGCAGAGTGTTCCTTACTTACAGTTGAGCAACTTCGAAAACTTTAATATTACTATTACTTCTGCTAATAAGAGTTCTAAGAGTACTTTTGTACCATACTATTCTAACGTAGATGATACCTATTCATTTGTATATGACACTACTGTTAAGGCTAAGAATACTAAAGAGTATTCCTTTGAAGTTATAGATGTATCTTTCGATGATGTTCTTAATGCAGAAGTACTTTCTATAGACGGTTTCGACAACGATTCTTATAAAAGTTTTGTGGACAGTTACTACCTACAGATTGAAGATAATCAAAGCATGGACGAAGTACGTTCAATATTTGAAGAGTATCTTAAGGAATATAATCTTGACTTTGAAACCTTTAAGTCTAGTGCAGATATATATACCAAGTTGGATTACATTAAAGAGTTTTTATGTTCAAACTATGAATATACTCTATCACCAGGTAAAACACCTATAGGTGAAGATTATGTATTGTACTTCTTAACTAACTCTAATAAAGGTTATTGTAGTCATTTTGCATCTGCGGGAACGTTATTCTGTAGAATGTTAGGTATTCCTGCTAGATATGTTGAGGGTTACTACGTATCTAAGGATTCTTTCTCAGATGATACTTTCGATGGTTCATTATACAACGTATCCGTAAAAGATAACGTTGCTCACGCTTGGACTGAAATATATATCGATAACATAGGTTGGATAGATGTAGAGTTTACTCCAGGATTTAATGGGAATCCTACTACCGTTGACTTCTCAAGTGAGAATAATCCGAACGTTTCTCAAGAGGATTTACCTACTACTCAATCCATAGAGGACGTTACTCAACCTATGGATACTCAAGTTGCACCCGTAACAGATGTATCTCAAGATGTTACTACTGAATCTGAGTCCGATGTTACTACTTCAACTAGTGAAGATGTTCAACATGAACCTATATTGACTCCACAAACCATTAAGAAGATTAAAAACTTTATAGTGATAATACTATCTATTGCCTTGCTGGTGGCTATTGTTATACTTCGTAGAAAGACTATTGTAGGTAGAAGAAACGATAGTATATCTAGTAAGAACTGTAAGGAATCTATACTAGAAAGTTATAGGTACATAGTACTATTGCTAAAACATATTGGCTTTAAGCGTAACGATACTACTCCGTATATGCAGTTCGCAAAAGATGTATCATCTAAGTTGGAATACGTTAAAAACTTTGATGTGATTATGAATATAGTATTAAAGTCGGAATTGAGCAACTTAGAAATATCTGACGATGAAAAACAGATAGTTAATACTTTTGCCATAGATTTAGCAAATACCATCTTTGAAAAGGGTTCTAAGTTAGATAGGTTTATTATGAAGTATATCTTCTGTTTAATATAGAAAGGAAGTTTTTATGGAAAGAAAAGTAGCATATTACGAAACCGACAGAATGGGTATAGTACATCATAGTAACTACATTAGATATATGGAAGAGGCTCGTTTAAGTTGGTTAGAAGAAAACGGTCTAGCCTATGATGCCCTTGAAACTATTGGCATTATGTTGCCTGTTATATCGGTAGATGCTGAATATTATAAGCCTTTAAAGTTCGGTGATACCTTTAATATAACTACTAAGTTGATTGCTCTTACTAACGTTAAGATAACACTATCCTATGAGATTAAAAATTCGCAAACTAATCAACTTTGTGCCATAGGCAAGAGTTCACACTGCTTTGTAAACAACGACTTTAAACCTATAGCTATTAAAAAGACTAATCCAGATATCTTTAAGCTATTCAAGGATTCATTAATATAACAATATAATTAAATATGGGGGTGAATATTGAAGTTATATACTTATAACCTCAATATCGAAAATGAACAGAGATAACAACAGAAAAAAATCAACATTAGAACCATTTTAATAATGGTAGTAGTATTCTTAATAGGTTTCGATAGTGGTACAGTTTGTACAGTGTTATTGGAACAGAATGATGTATTCGCATTCAAGAGTATATCTGAAGATGATTCTGAGTATAGTAATATCTATAGCAGTGAAACCATTACTGAAATAGAAAATGCTACTACTAATCAAACAACTACTACAGAGATAACTACTATTGAGCCACCTACTCCAGTAAGGAATATGTATCCTGATATGACTGTGGAAAAAGTCCCCTTTAAAGAGGACGTTGAGGGTGACAAGGTAGTATATATCACATTCGATGATGGACCTTGGGAAGGTACTTCTCAACTTCTTGACCTATTAGACCAGTACAATGTAAAAGCAACCTTCTTCGTTACTGCACAGTATCTTGAAGAGGATAAGCTTATAGATGCTTTAAAAGAGATTCATGACCGTGGACACGCTATAGCAGTACATACCTACAGTCACGACTACGATGTAATATACTCCTCGGTCGAAAGTTATGTTAAAGACTTTCACAAGATGGACGATATAATATTTAGGGCTACTGGTGAAAGAAGTAGTATATTCCGTCTGCCAGGTGGAAGTAACGCAAAGTACAGCAGTGATATTAGAACTGACCTTCTAGCTGAAATGAACTATCGTGGATTCGTATACTATGATTGGAATGCCTATGATGGTGGTTGCGATAACTATAGTATTGACGGCATGATATCTAAAGCGGTAAGAGAGGCATCGGCTCATGATAAGGGAATCCTTTTGATGCACGATACTAAGGCTCAAAGTTTCATACTACAGACATTACCAGATATTATTTCTCAATTGAGGTCACAAGGGTATCGTTTCGATAGGTTAGATGCTTCAGTTAAGCCTTATCAGTTTGAAACCGTTGCAGATACTTCTCAAGTAACTACTACTCCACCTATAGAAATCACTAATTAACACATAGGACGGTATCTTTATTTACTTAAGAGTACCGTCCTTACATATATTAATTATTAAACATCTATGGAGTTCATAATATACTTTATAGGTTTATTGAATATGTTCATAGACAGGCATAGAGTTATAGCTATTCCAATAACTATGAATAATATCCAACATAGATTAGGGAATCTATCTTCAAGCCGTTCAAATACTGTAAGATATCTTAACAGTTTCAAGAGTATTGAATGCCAAAAGTATATTTGTAGCGTTCTTTGACCTATATTAGAAACTATTGGAATATATCTGTTAAAGTTTACGCTTATACATATAAACGATAGTGAAACTATCCCAGATATTATTGTAGCAATCAATCTATCGAGCATACCACATTCCTTAGATATGTCGTTATAAGAGTTTCTGCCCGTAAATAGACCTCTAAGTGTATATATCATCTATATATACGGTAGTTACTACTAGCCATATAAACACTAACAAAATAGATGGTATCCACATGGTTTTTTTATTACAAAAGTCCATTACTTGCTTAGGAGTTAAGCAGAATCCAACATAGTAGAATGGAAAGAATACTATCGCTCTTGAAAGGCATAGAAAATCTCCAATGGAATCATCGTAGCCTATTAATAGAGCCAACAGCATAGATAGAAAGAATACTAAACTCTTGTCCATCTTGCGTAGTATATAGCATATTACATTGTAGTACGCCAATACAAATAGATACCAAAATAGCCCATCTTCATTAAATAGACTAAACTTAGGTCTACTAGTGAATAGTATTCCATCTATGAACATTACAAGCATCTTTACCATTAAACCTAGTATAATGTAGGTGACTATCTTTTTTCTGTTTAAGGCATTGCTATTCTTATTTTGAAATAATCCCGATATGAATAAGAACAACGGCATATGAAAAGAGTATATAAATATGAACATACTCTTTAATGTTGAATTTTGTACAACATCTGATGTGATAGTATGTCCGATAACTACTAAGACTATCAAAAGGAACTTAAGATTATCGTACATATACAACCGTGGTTTTTGATTAGAACTTTCCATATTTAAATTTCCCCCTAAAAAGTGTAATCTCCACCTTGTAAAAAGGTGGAGAAATTTTTACTGATTGTATCAATCTAACAACTTAAAGCCATCACTAATTAGTGCAGACCTTATAGCATCGATATGTTCATAGTTACGTGTTTCTAACATAATCCTTAAATAGCAACCGTTTATATCTGAACCCTCGTTAGCACGTTCATGATGTATTGAAGTAACGTTTCCACCTAAATCTGCAATAATTTGAGATACTTTTTTAAGTTGTCCAGGTTTATCTAATAGTTCTATGTTCAGTAGGCAAGACCTTCCAGAGCGTATTAGACCTCTTTTAATAATTCTTGAGAGTATAGTAACGTCTATATTACCACCAGATACTAGGCAAACCGTCTTTTGACCTTTAATAGGTAGCTTATTAAACAGTGCTGCCGCAACCGATACTGCTCCCGCACCTTCAGCTATCAACTTATGTTGTTCTATTAGTGTTAGTATTGCAGTAGATATCTCATCATCGGTAACGGTAACTATATCATCTACATACTGAGATACGTATTTAAAGGTGTTTTCACCTGGTTCTTTAACTGCAATGCCGTCTGCAATGGTAGACACTTTTTCTAAACACTCTATCTTATGGTCTTGAATAGATTGAAACATACTAGGAGCACCACTAGCTTGTACACCATATACTTTAATCTTAGGATTAAGACTCTTTATAGCAAAAGCCACTCCAGATATTAAGCCACCCCCACCTATTGGAACTATTACATTTTCCACATTTGGAAGAGCCTCTACTATCTCAAGACCTATAGTACCTTGACCTGCTATAACGTTATCGTCATCGAATGGGTGAATGAACGTATAACCTTCTTCATCTTTAAGTTGTAGAGCCTTAGCGTAGGCATCATCGTATACACCTTTAACTAAACAAACATCTGCACCGTAGCTTTTGGTAGCTTCAACCTTGGATATCGGTGCACCATCGGGAAGGCATATTAAGGATTTTATACCATTCTTAGTAGCTGACAATGCTACGCCTTGTGCATGATTTCCAGCTGAACAAGCTATAACACCTCTAGCCTTTTCCTCATCTGAAAGCTGTGAAATCTTATAACAAGCACCTCTAACCTTAAAAGAACCCGTTACTTGCAAATTTTCGGGTTTTAGATATATCTCACATTCGGGATTTATCTTAGGTGCATGGATTAAGTCAGTTTCTCTAATTACACTGCCTAATACATATTTAGCATGATATATTCTATCTAAAGTAAGCATCATATCAAGTCCTTTCTATAGAAATTATTATAACTCTAAACTATTGAAAAGTCAACTCGATTTTCTGTTCATGTGTAAATATTTTTGTACGTTTAGTAAATAAGAATCAAAATTAAGATACTAGCATAGTATATAGGAAAGGAGTGATATTTATACTATGTACACAGTATTCTTAAGCCCATCTACACAAGAGTTCAATCAATACGCTACTGAAGGCAATGAAGAACTCTATATGAACATCTTAGCAGACCGCATGGAGCCGTATTTACGTTCTAGTGGAATAAAGTTCTCTCGAAATGATAGAAATAAACCTGTGACTAATGCCATAGCAGATAGTAATGCGGGTAACTATGATATCCACTTTGCACTACACACTAACGCAGGTGCAGAAAACTTTGCAGGTAAGTTAAGAGGCATAGACATTTACTATGACCCCGATAACGTAGATAGTAGAAACTTAGCTACTATAACGGCTAACAATCTACAAGAAATCTATCCGTTACCAAATAAGGCTAGAGCGTTGCCCACAGATTATTTAGGAGAGGTTCTTAGAACTAAAGCCGTAGCTGTACTATGTGAGTTGGGATATCATGACAACCCATCTGATGAACGTTGGCTAAAAGATAATCTAAACGAGATTGCTAGAAACCTATCGCAGTCTATATGTGACTACTTTGGAATACCTCTAATTGAACCCATAAAACCATTCACTGGTACTGTGGTAACTAATGGATATTCTAATCTAAACATTAGAAACTATCCATCTATAGATGCCACCGTTATAGGTACTATTCCAAACAGTTCTAACGTTATGATATATGGTATATACTATGCCTCTTCTGATGACGTTTGGTACGTTGTGGAATATAACGGAATAGTTGGATATTCTAATGCATACTATATAGTAGTTTAGGCATAACAATCCCCTTACCACCATTATATGGTAAGGGGATATATCAATATAATATGTTAATAGAATCTACCTTAATAGTTGTATGCTTAAGCATTATTCATATTGATAGAATCTATTAACATATCGTGTTTTATTTGGAGTAGGTCTAAAACGTTGGTAGAGCCATCATCGTTTACATCACATTCAAGAGTGTTCATACCAAAGATTTTAGTCTTGGTGTATAGAACATCTTCATGTTGATAGGCACTAACTCCCAAAGACAAAGATATCATTAAAGCCACAGATATTGGCAATATAATCAATCTTTTTATAGCCACTTGAAACACTCCTTGTTACTTGATTTTTTTAAATTATACCATTAAAACTTAGCAATGTCAACAAGTAATCAAGGTAGTGTAAGACTCTCTTAAGAGAGTTCTTCACGCATATGTGCTAGAATCTTCTTCTCACGTCTGGATACTTGTACTTGAGTCATGCCTAGAATCTCTGCGGTTTGAGATTGTGTCATATTTCTATAGTAACGTAAGATTATCATGTTGCGGTCTTTTTCATCTAAGGAATCTAGTATTTGATTCAATGCTATGGTGTTTCCAATCTCGGTATCTGGGGACGCCGTAGGGATATCTAATTGACCACCACCATCTTCATCGGTTTCGGTGAGTGAAACGGGTGGCAAAGATGATGACATTGCTAACGATATGCTATATTCATCTACTTGTAGAATTTTCGACAGTTCCGTTATGGTTGGCTCTTTACCATACGTAGATACATATGCCTCTTTCTCTCTATTAACTTTCATATATAGTTCTTTCAAGCTACGACTTACTCTAACCGTTCCACCATCACGAAATAGTCTTTTAATCTCACCTAGTATTACAGGCACTGCATACGTTGAAAACTTTACTCCACGAGTATCATCGAATACCTTTATAGCTTTAAGGAGTCCAACACAACCAGCTGAATAGAGTTCTTCATACTCAATGCCTCTATTTCTAAACCTATTGGCACACAGATGTACTAAACCAAGATTTTCCTCTGCTGAAACTTTCATAAAACATATCACTCCTTAAAGATTTACAGTAATATTCTACACCTAAATAGATAAGAAATATGTCAATATGTGTATGGTAGATTCCAAGTGGTAAGTAGATAGTAAAAAGCACTCCAAAGTAGGGGTGCTTTTGTCATTAAAAGTCATCATCTAAGGGTGGGACTCCTAGTTTTTTACGCATTATTATGGTAGTACCTTGGTTAAGTTTGCTTTTAACTATAAGAGTATCCATAAAAGCTTCCATTACTGCAAAGCCCAGACCAGCACGTTCACCGTTAGTATCGGTAGTGAACATAGGTTGCATGGCTTGGTCTATATCAGCTATACCACAACCCTTATCCGATACCTTTATGTATATCTCATCTTTAGAGAGTATCTTTGCAACTAACTCTACGAAACCTTCTGTATTTTTATAGCCATGTACTATAGAGTTAGTTACTGCTTCTGATACTGCTGTACGAATATCCGCCATTTCGGTAACTGTTGGATTCAGTTGCACTATAAATGCCGATATAACACTTCTAGCAAATCCCTCATTTTCGGAAAGTGCCGAGAACTTAACCTTAATTTCATTCTTCAAGATATAATCAACTCCAATCAATTAATAGTAGCAATTCTGCCGATACCTGAAAGTAGCATAATCTTCTTAATATTAGCATCTGCGTTCACTATGGTTATGTTATGTATCAGCTTGTACCTGCCCATTATGAACCCTATACCAGAGCTATCCATAAAGGTGATATTTTTAAAATCTATAATTAAACCTTTAGGAGAGTTTTTTAATATTTGAACGTCTGTTTCATCTCTAATAGGTTTTATTGAATGATGGTCTATCTCACCCGATATTACTGCATATAGAACGTTATCACGCATACTAAAACGTGCAGTCATATAAAAGTCGCCTCCTTTAAAACTTTCAATGTAAGACTATTCTACACCTTGATATATAAAATTTATGTCAGTTTATGTATGCAACTAAAAAAATCATGGGTGGTATATACCCATGATTCTTTTTTTAAGTTACTGTATCTTCTTTAGCATACGTCTATAACTGTTAGACAACACATAATCGTTAGTAGAACCAAAGAACTCCATCTTGTTGCCCATGTGAATAATCTTGTTACCGTATACTATGGCACTGTCTATATCATGAGATATCATAACTATGGTAATGCCATTATCACGGTTAAGTGATTGTATAATGTCATACATATCGGTAGTAGCTATTGGGTCAAGAGCAGTAACAGGCTCATCTAATACGAGTAGTTCACCAGTAGCACATAAGGCTCTAGCCAGTAATACTCTCTGCTGTTGTCCTCCCGATAAATCTCTATACGATTTTTTTGCTAGGTTAGATATCCCTAAACGCTCCATGTTCTCTTTAGCAACGTTCTTCTGTTGCTTCGAAAAGAATGGATTAAACTTAGACCTATTTAAACACCCCGAAAGTATGACTTCATATACACTAGCAGGGAAATCTTTTTGTATTATGGTCTGTTGTGGAAGGTATCCAATCTCATTTCTTTTTATGTTGTATTCTATGTTTCCGCTGTTATACTTTTTAAGTCCAAGAATACCTTTCATTAAGGTAGTCTTACCCGAACCATTTTCTCCGACTATGCATAGGTAGTCACCCTTTTCTATGGTAAAAGATACATCATCTACGGCAACCTTGTTTTCGTAGTTCATAACTAGATTCTTACACTCTATTAAACTCATAGTATTACATTACACTCCAATTTGAAATTGATTTTCATTTTCATTTTTTAATATTATATACCATAAACTCTTAAATGTCAATACCTTTTTAGATTATTCTCTTGACTTATGCATTGGAATAGTATATAATAAATACGATATATTTGAAATGGGGTCAACCGCAAAAACTCAGAAAACCTCTCGAAAAGAAATAGAGTTAGCTAAAAAGTATAGAGATGATTATCTATCAAGGTTTATGAGGTGATACTATGGGAAAGAATTTTAGAGAAACTTTGAACGAACAACTTGCTTTTGATGATGATTTCAAAAAAGAATATGACAGTCTAAATGCACAATATAATGTTATTAAATCCTTAATCTATGCTAGAAAGTCTAAAAATCTTACTCAAAAAGGTTTATCTGAACTTACGGGAATTAATCAATCTGATATTAGCAAGATTGAACGTGGCAATGTAAGTCCAAATCTTAGAACGTTGCAACGTATTGCAACGGCTATGAACATGGATTTGAAGATTGATTTCGTGCAGAAGTAACATAATCCACTCCACTTGTATAGGTGGGGTGGATTATGTCATTTTATTAGTTGACAAATTTGCAATAAGATGATATTATATATTTATACAAAGAATTTTGAAAGGAAGTTTTTACTATGGAAAAAGTATATACTAAAAATGCCCCCGATGCTATTGGCCCTTATTCACAAGCAATGAAATCCAATGGTTTGGTGTTTACTTCTGGACAGATTGCTATTAATCCAGCCACTGGCAACGTTGAAAGTGATACTATTGAGGGTCAAACTGAACAGATTATGAAAAATTTAGGCGAAGTCCTAAAAGAGGCAGGAGCATCTTTCGATAGTGCTATCAAGACTGTATGTTTCCTTGCAGATATGAACGATTTCGCTAAGTTTAATGAAATCTATGGAAAGTATTTTACTTCTAAACCTGCTAGAAGTTGCGTAGCAGTAAAGACTCTACCTAAGAACGTTCTTGCAGAAGTTGAAGTTATCGCTGAAATACTTTAAACTATGAAAAAACAGAAAGATTATTACTCAGAAGTGAATAAGAAGAAGAATACTAAAGCTAAAAGTTTGTTAAGTAAGATTTTCGGACAGAAAGCTTTAGTAATTCTTCTATTACTTTTGCAAGTGGCATTATATGTGGCAATCATAGGGGAGTATTATATGCCTCTATCTATGATATCTAGCGTATTTTCAATATTTTTGATAATCTTCATAGTCAACAGAAACTACAATCCAGCATTTAAAATAGCTTGGATATTGGTTATAGTTACCATACCTGTATTCGGTTGCTTAATATTTCTATTGAGCAGAGTACAGATTACTAGAAAGTTTTTTAATCACATTATAATAGAAAAGTTTGAGGAAACTAGACCGTTCTTAAAACAGTCTGATATAACCCTCGATGAACTTAAAAAAGACAGCAAGTATGCCTCTAACATTGCTACGTATGTTCATAAGTATGCAGGATATCCTATCCATATGGGTACTACTACTGAATGCTTCTCTATAGGAGAACTATTCTTTGCCGATTTGAAACAAGAACTATCTAAGGCAGAACACTTTATATTTATGGAGTTCTTCATAGTGGACAGAGGCTCAATGTGGCGAGAGATTTTAGATATATTAATCGATAAGGTTAAACATGGAGTGGACGTTAGACTAATCTACGATGGTATGGGAGCTCAGACTATACTTCCATTTAACTACGCTAAAAAGTTGAATAGGTTGGGTATTAAGTGTAGGATATTTAATCCGTTTGTGCCTATGCTATCTTCTATACAGAACAATCGTGACCATAGAAAGATTGTTGTAATAGACGGTCATACTGCCTATACTGGTGGCGTAAACATTGCAGATGAATATATTAACCAAAAGGTTCGTTTTGGACATTGGAAAGATACTGCTATTAAACTTCATGGTGAAGCTGTGGTAAACTTTACTATGATGTTCTTTAATATGTGGAACTACACTAACAACTCTAATGAGGATAACTATAGCGACTATTTCCCACACAAATATCATGCCGAAAGTTTTACAGATGATGGCTATGTTATGCCCTATGGTGATATTCCAATAGATGACGAACACGTAGGAAAGAATGTATATATCGATATTATCTCTAAAGCTAAAGACTATGTGTACATTATGACTCCATACTTAATATTAGATAGCGAAACTCTTACTGCCATAGAAATAGCTGCTAAAAGTGGCGTTAAAATTAAGTTGATACTTCCAGGTATTCCAGATAAGTGGTATGTATACGTTATAGCACAATCTTTTTACAAGCAACTATTAGATATGGGAGTGGAAATATATGAGTATTCTAAAGGGTTCGTACACGCTAAGAGTTTCGTATCCGATGATATTGTTGCTACCGTTGGAACTATCAACTTGGACTTTAGAAGTCTGTACCTACACTTTGAAGATGCCGTCTTTATGTACAAAACTAAATCCGTTATGGACGTTAAGTTCGATTTTAAACAAACCCTTAAAGAGTGTACTAAGGTCGACTACGATTACATCTCTAAGATACCTTTTGGCAGAAAGCTTGCTGGTGTATTACTAAAAATATTGAGTCCTATGCTATAAGTTCAGAGAGTGGTACGTTCTACTCTCTATATTTTTTTAAGGAGCATTTTTATGAAGAAATGGAACACTTTAAACGTATCGCATGAAGTTATTAGAACGTTTGTAAGTAAGGGCGATATTTGTATAGATGCAACTGCTGGTCGTGGTTTCGATACCATCTTTCTAGCAGAATTGGTTGGAAATTGTGGAAAGGTCTATGCGTTTGATATCCAACAAGAAGCTATAGATAGTACTAACCTATTAGTGCAATCTAAAGGTATTGGCAACGTTACTACTATATTAGATTCTCATACCAATATGGATAGTTATATCGATGGGGGAGTGTCTTGCATTACTTTCAACTTTGGGTGGTTACCTAAAGGAAATCATAAGATTTGTACTCGCCCAGATACTAGCATAATTGCTATAGATAAGGGTCTTGAACTTCTAAAGGATAATGGAATTATGAGTCTATGCATCTATTACGGCAAGGATACTGGCTTTGCTGAACGTGATGCTATATTAGAACATTTAACTACCATAGATAGCAATCGATATACCGCTATAGTTACTAACTTTTCTAATAGACCTAACTGTCCACCTATATTTGCATTGATAGTTAAAGGTGTATGAAAGAGTGCATTGAATTACTCTTATTTTAGTGTTGCATTTTTGTTGTATTGCAACACTATTAATAATTATGATTATTTTTTAGATAATGGTTGACAAACCTAATTTTTTATGGTATACTATATATATAATATTTCACGGATAGGGTACACCACTGCGGGTGTAGCCCTATTTCTGTCTATTTTAATGCTAATTTTAGTTAATTTTGAAAGGAGTATCTAAACATGATAGTAAATGGCGAAACCTTTAACTTAAAAGACTCTATAACCTTAAAAGACTTCTTAACGTTGCAAGGCTATGATATTACTAAGGTTGCTGTGGAAAAGAATGGGGATATAGTTCCAAAGGCTACTTTCTCAGAGGTATTCCTCTACGATGAGGATACTATAGAAGTAGTTAGATTTGTAGGTGGTGGTTAGTATGAAGATAGCTATCATGGGGTTAGGTGGATTAGGCTCTAATATTAGTATACTATTAGCTAAGAACAGAGTGCCATCGCTTACCATTGTAGATTTCGATATCGTTGAGCCTAGTAATCTAAACCGTCAACATTACTATGTGGATAGTTTGGGTATGTTTAAAACCGACGCTTTAAAGTTGCAACTATTAGAGATTAATCCTAGTATGGACGTTATCACCATTAAAGATAGAGTTACTGAAGATAATGTAATATCTTACTTTGGTGACTATGATATAATCTGTGAGGCTTTCGATAATCCTATGTCTAAGGCTATGTTGATAAACTCTCTTTTAGAAAATCGTCCTAACGTTAAAATAGTATCTGGTAGTGGTATGGCAGGGTATGAATCTGCTAACTTGATTAAGGTACATCATAGGTTTAAAAATCTATACATCTGTGGCGATTTGCATAGCGAAGCTAAGGTTGGCAACGGTTTAATGTCCCCTAGAGTTTCTATATGTGCAGGTTTACAAGCTCAAACAATATTAAATATTATAAATTGAAAGGATATGTTTTTATATGAATAATCAAGAAGATAGGTTGGTATTAGGAAGTCACGAGTTTAATTCAAGGTTTATCTTAGGTTCGGGAAAGTTCTCTTTGAATCTAATTAAGCAAGTAGTAGAAAATGCTGATGTAGATATAGTTACCTTGGCTCTAAGACGTGCTAACTCTAAAGATACTGAAAATATCTTAGACTATATTCCTAAGAACGTTACATTACTTCCAAATACTTCGGGTGCTAGAAATCACGAAGAGGCTATTAGAATAGCTAGACTATCTAGGGAACTAGGTTGTGGCGATATGGTTAAGATAGAGATTATGACCGATACTAAATATCTGTTACCTAACAACTACGAAACTATAAAAGCTACTGAAGTTCTTGCTAAAGAAGGCTTTACCGTTCTACCTTACATGATGCCAGACCTTAACGTTGCTAGAGATTTACAGAATGCTGGAGCATCTGCAGTAATGCCATTGGCATCACCTATTGGTAGTAATAGAGGTCTTTCTAACAAGGATATTATACAGATATTAATTAACGAGATAGACTTACCTATAATAGTAGATGCTGGTATAGGTAAGCCCTCACAAGCGTGTGAGTGCATGGAAATGGGTGCTAGTGCCGTTATGTGCAATACTGCAGTTGCTACTGCAGGAGATATCGGTAAGATGGCTAAGGCTTTTTCTTTGGCAATACAATCGGGTAGGTTAGCATATCTTTCGGGTACGGGTAGAGTACTTAATACTGCCGAAGCATCTAGTCCATTAACGGACTTCATTCGTTAAGGTGGTGGTTAGTATGGCAAGAAAAGTATTTAATCACATGGAGTATCAAGAGGGCATGGACGTTATAGAGTCCGATATTATGGATAATATTCTTAATCTAACATCTAAGTATGACTACAACACATATACTAAAGATGATGTTCTAAAGGCTCTAAGCAAGGACATTCTTAACCTAGAAGATTTTGGAGCGTTACTATCGCCAGTAGCAACCAATATGCTAGAACTTATGGCACAGCGTTCTAAAAAGGAAACCGCTAAACATTTCGGAAATACTGTAACTATGTTTACTCCGTTGTATATAGCTAACTACTGCGAAAATGAATGTGTATATTGCGGATTGAACTGTAAAAATAGAATCAAGAGGGGTATGCTATCGCTTGAACAGATTGATATTGAAATGAAAAACATCGCAGATACTGGCTTAAGAGATATCTTGCTTTTGACTGGTGAGTGTAGACATATGTCGGACGTTGAATACATCGGTGAGGCAGTAAAGATTGCTAAAAAGTACTTTACTTCCATAAGTATTGAAGTATATCCACTAAATATAGATGAGTATAAATATCTTCAAGAGTGTGGTGCAGATTTTGTATGTGTTTATCAAGAAACTTATGACCCAATTAGGTATGAACAGGTTCATTTGAGTGGTTTTAAAAGGTGTTATCCATATAGAGTAAATGCTCATGAAAGAGCCTTGTTAGGTGGTATGCGTGGGGTATCTTTTGGAGCGTTATTAGGTCTTAGCGACTTTAGAAAAGACGCTTTTTCTGCTGGAGTTCACGCTATGTTGATTCAAAAAAAATATCCTCATGCTGAGATATCTTTTTCATTCCCACGTTTAAGACCTTACAAGAATAATGCCGAAAACAACTCTAATGATGTTCACGAAAAACAACTATTACAGATTATGTTGGCTTATAGAATCTTTATGCCATATGCGGGAATTACAATATCTACACGTGAACGTGACGGCTTTAGAGATAATGTAATAGGTCTATGTGCTACTAAAATATCAGCAGGGGTTAAGGTTTCTGTAGGTGGTCATGGTGAGGAAGCTCAAGGTGATGAACAGTTTGAAATATCTGACCCACGTTCAGTAGATGAGGTTTATAACAGCGTATTGAATCATGGATTGCAACCAGTATTCACCGACTACATTAGAACTAATTAAGGAAAGTGTCTATGAAAATAGTATCTATAAGTAATAGAAAACTCTGTAAAGGGGATTTTCTATCTAAGTTAGAAGATATCTCTAACAGTGGTGTCGATAGCATATATTTAAGAGAAAAAGACCTACCTCAAGAGGAATATCTAAAATTGGCAGAAAAAGTTTTGAAAGTCTGTCATAATTGTGATATCTACATAGTAAAATATATAGGTGTAGCAAAGATGTTAGGTTGTAGAAACGTTCATCTATCGTATCAAGATTTTATAGAGCATCAAGATGCTTTAAAGAACTTTAACAACGTAAGTGTATCGGTACACAGCTTAGATGAGGCTATACTATCGCAAACCTTAGGTGCTACTAGGTTGGTTACTGGGCATATATTTCAAACGGATTGCAAGAAAGATATTCCACCTAGAGGTTTAGAGTATCTAAGAAGCATATGTAATGGCGTGAATATTCCAGTATATGCCATAGGTGGAATGACTCCTAATAACGTATATACAGCTATAGAAAATGGTGCTACGGGTGTATGTGTAATGTCATCTTTAATGCACACTAATAATGTTGATAATTTAGTTAAAAGTCTACAAAATAGCATTTTTTAAAGCAGTATTACCGTTATACTCACCAATTTTTAATTTTTTACTTAATTTTTTTAAAAATACTCTTGACAAATCTACAAAGTGGTGATATAATGTATATGTAATCAGTTAGTACTTACTATGTTTGGTACATAACTACACTACACATGGCTATTGAAACAATGACGTTTCGATTATTAGGATTTTTAACGCAAGAAGAATCTCCTAAGGTCGGAACGCTTTTTTTATTTTTAAGGAGGATTATTACTATGTCACAAGAAACTAAATGTGTTGAAACTGTTGCCGATTTCTTCGGTTGTGATGTCTTTAATGATGATGTTATGAAAGCTAGACTTCCTAAGGGAGTTTACAAAACTGTAGTTAGAACTAAAACTTTAGGCGTTCCACTAGACCCAGACGTTGCTGACGTTGTTGCTAACGCTATGAAGGATTGGGCTATAGAGAAAGGTGCTACTCACTTTACACATTGGTTCCAACCTATGACAGGTATAACTGCTGAAAAGCATGATTCTTTTATCTCTCCAACCACTAACGGTAGCGTTATCTTAGAGTTTTCGGGTAAGGAACTTGTAAAGGGTGAACCCGATGCCTCTTCTTTCCCATCTGGTGGTCTACGTGCTACTTTCGAAGCTAGAGGTTATACAGCTTGGGACCCTACCTCTAACTGTTTCGTTAAAGATGGCTCTTTATACATTCCAACTGCATTCTGTTCATACACTGGTGAGGTTCTTGATAAAAAGACTCCATTACTACGTTCTATGGAAGTTGTCAATGAACAGGCTCTAAGAATATTAAGACTATTCGGCAACACTAAGGCTACTAGAGTTACTACTACTGTAGGTCCTGAACAAGAATACTTCTTAGTGGATAAGAAACTATATGACCAACGTGAAGATTTAATCATGACGGGTAGAACTCTATTTGGTGCAAAAGCTCCAAAGGGTCAAGAACTTGAAGACCACTACTTTGGTAACATTAAGCAGAGAGTTTCTGATTTCATGAAAGACCTAGATAAGGAACTTTGGAAACTTGGTGTATTTGCTAAGACTAAACATAACGAGGTTGCTCCTGCACAACATGAGTTAGCTCCTGTATTTACTACATCTAACATAGCTGCTGACCAAAACCAACTAACTATGGAAATAATGAAAAAGATTGCTCTAAAGCATGGTTTGGTATGTTTGCTTCACGAAAAGCCATACGCTGGAGTAAATGGTTCTGGTAAACATAATAACTGGTCTATATCATCTAATGATGGTCAAAACCTATTAGACCCTGGTGCTACTCCTATGGAAAATCTACAGTTCTTAACGTTCCTATGTGCCATTATAAAGGGTGTACATGAATATTCTGACCTATTAAGAATCTCTGCAGCTAGTGCAGGTAACGACCACAGACTTGGTGCTAATGAAGCTCCTCCTGCAATCATATCTATGTTCGTAGGCGATGAACTTCAAGCCGTTTTAGATGCTATTGAGTCTGGTACTACTATGAAATCTGAAGACGTTGAGTTCGTTATAGGTGTAGATGCCCTTCCAAACTTCAAAAAGGACGCTACCGACAGAAATAGAACTTCTCCATTTGCATTCACTGGTAACAAGTTTGAGTTCAGAATGTTAGGCTCTGCGGATTCTATCTCTTGTACTAACGTTATGTTGAACACCATTGTAGCTGAAGAACTATCTCAATTTGCAGATGTTCTTGAACCTGCTAAGGAAAATGGCAACTTTGAAGAAGAACTCCACAAGCTATTCGTTAAGACTATTAAAGAACACAAACAAGTTATATTTAACGGTAATGGTTACTCCGATGAGTGGGTTGAAGAAGCTGTAAACGTTAGAAAACTTCCTAACTACGTTTCTACTGTAGATTGCTTACCTCACTACACCGATGACAAAAACGTTAAGATGTTCGAAAAGTTTAAGGTATATACTAAGACAGAGATTGAGGCTAGACAAGAAATCTTACTTGAAAACTATTCTAAAGTTATAAATATTGAGGCTTTAACTATGGTAGATATGGTCAACAAACAGATTTTACCTGCTAGTATGTCATATACTAAGGAAGTTTGCGACATGGTTGCATCTAAGAAAGCTATAGGTTTAGAGGGCGGTGTAGAAGAAGAACTTGCTAAAAAGTTGGCTTGTTTAACTTCTAGTTTAGATGCTCAGGTTAAAGACTTAGAATGCAAACTATGTGATGCATCTAACCATGAAGAAACTATCTATACCTATGCTAGATACTATCGTGATGAGGTATTTGCAAATATGCAATCACTACGTGCCGTTGCCGATGAACTTGAAACTATAGTCGCTGAAAAGTCATGGCCATTCCCAACATATTCAAAATTATTGTTCAATATCTAACCCAAAGTTAATTAAAATAGTTCAAGACGTATCTGTTTAGATGCGTCTTGTTCTTTGTGCATATATATTAAAAGTTTAGGAACGCTCCATTATAGTAGAGCGTTCCTAAGTGTATCATACTAATATAGTTCCATGATTGTCTATAGATAGTTCTTTAACTTGCCATAGTTTAAGGTTACGTTGGTCTAAGGCGAAACGCATCTTGCCAGCAAAGAAGTTGTTCTCCTCATCTACGATTGCCATTAGGCTAGGCCCTGCACCGCTTACATACATAGCATATGCTCCAAGAGTGTAAGCTATCTTAAAGACCTCATCGGCATGAGGTATCAGTGGTAGCCTATAGGGTTGATGTAGCTTATCATCTACGGCAGTACGTAGGTTTTCGTACTTTCCAGTAAGCAAAGATGCTGAAAATAACGACGCTCTGGATAGGTTATATACCGCATCTCTATGAGAAACCTCTTTAGGTAATGAAGAACGAGCCTTCTCGGTAGAAAGTTCAAAGTTTGGAATGATAACTACGAACTTTAAGGCCGTATGAACTTCTTGCTTTACCCAATGCACTGCTTGACCATCGAATACGGCAGTTACTATTCCACCTAAGAGTGCAGGTGCAGTGTTGTCGGGGTGTCCCTCAATCTCTGCGGATAGGTTTACTATATCATCTAGTGACAGCGGATTCCCCATTAAAATGTTAGCACCTACTAAACCTCCAACTATACACGCCGAGGAACTCCCTAGACCTCTGGTCATAGGTATGTTGTTCTCTTGGATTATCTTTAAGCCCTTTAAACTCTTACCGCATATATCATAGAGAGTCTTAGCAGACGTATATACTAGGTTGTTCTCATCGGTAGGTATAGTAGTATCATCGGCAGATAGTATCTCTAATGTGTCGTTTTCTTCCATCTCAACGTAGTTGTAGAAGTTCAAAGCTAAGCCTAGGGCATCAAAGCCAGCACCTAAGTTTGCACTAGTTGCAGGGATTTGAATCTTAATCATGCTGTAGACTCCTAACTACTTTATATCTAGTACTGGAATAGTTGATACTACCATACCATTATTCTCTGCAATAGATGCACATAGTCTTTCAGAGTCTGCAATGCTCATAGGCTTAGTAATAAATACAGTATAGTCATCATCATCAGTGCAGATGGTTTCAGCACCCTCTGGAACTAGAGTATTACTTCCTTTAATTCGGAAATACATTTGAGCGGTAAACTCGCTGTAGTCGGCAATGAAGTCTGTACTGTTAGTATCTTCCCAATATTGAGATAGTACAGTTTCACTGTGTTGAACCTCATTGATAATATCACCTAATACGGCACTAGCTGTAGGTAGTTTACCAGCACCACGACCATAGAATAAAGTCTTATCTATACCGTTACCACATACCATAACGGCATTGAAAACATCATCTACGTGTGCTATTAAGTTTTCATTGCTAACTAACATAGGGCATACCAATGGAATAATCTTGCCATTGTCTAACTTTTTAACGTAAGCTATTAACTTAATAGCACCACCCCACTTTTGAGCGTACTTAACGTCATCGAGTGAAATATCTGTAATACCTTTAGTATACACACTATTAGGATATACGTGCTTACCATACACCAAAGATGATATTATGCATATCTTTCTGCAAGCGTCATCACCTTCTACATCGGCAGTAGGGTCTTTTTCAGCGTATCCAAGTTCTTGAGCCATAGCTAGAGCAGTTTCAAACTCCATGTGTTCGTTAATCATTTTAGTTAGAATGAAGTTAGTAGTTCCATTTAGTATACCTGCGACCTCTGTAATTTCATTTGCTGCAAGACACTTATGTAATGGTCTAATTATTGGTATTGCTCCACCAACGCTAGCCTCAAAGAAGAAGTTACAATGATGTTCCTTAGCGACCTTTAAAAGTTCTGCACCTTTTTCGGCTACTAATTGCTTATTAGATGTAGAAACGCTCTTACCTTTTTCTAAACAAGCCTTAACGAATTCATATGCAGGGTGTACACCACCCATACATTCAGCCACAGCAGTAACCTCATCATCTGATAAGATGGTTTCTATACTCTTAACAAACTTATCCTCATATGGACTGTTTGGAAAATCTCTAATATCAAGGATATACTTAATATCCATAGATTGACCAGCCTTAGATGTAATACTATCTCTATTAGTATAGAATAGTTCAACTACGCCAGAGCCTACAACACCATAGCCTAGTACTGCAAATTTTGACATTTTTTATTACCTCCGATTTTATTAGAATGTACTTACTTAGTTATTCTAACACATTTTTTAGAATATGTCAATTTTTTTGAATATATATCGACCGTAAAAAGTTTTTTGTGTATATATTGATTTTTATCTAATATCATGGTACAATTAAACTATACTTAAACTCTAAAGAAAGGAATGTTTGTCTATATGCCATCTAAAGATATATGTAACTTTTGCGATAAGGTTAGAAGTACTATAAATGGTAGAAGATTAATAGGTTTACCTACCTATGGGGCTATAGAGGTTCATATTAAAGAGTTCTCTCCTGAACCTTTGTACATAGAGGTTAAGAATGGAAACGTGTCTATTCAACCTTACGAATATAACAACAAAGATGCTACTATTACTTTAGATATCCAAACACTATATGATATCTATGAAAGAAGAGTGTCCGTAAACGATGCCCTCAACAACAATAGGGTTATAATAGACGGTGATGCTGAAATTCTCCATTGCCTACAGAGAAATCTATAGTTAATCTACTGGTTGACTACTAATAGTTAAATTTTATTTTGGAAGGGTTGTTATATGAGCAGAAAACAACGAACATATAGCGTCCGTATGGATAGAGTAGCTATAGTGCTAATAGTATTACTAGGTATACTATTATTAATATCATTACTATTTAAGTCATGTTCTAAAAGTGATACTACCATTGAAGATACCTCCACAACTGCAAACTCACAACAAGATGAAAAGGTATTAAACTCTCTTAGTTCCTTTGAGGGTGCTATCGAAAGGTTGGGTTTCGTAAAGCGTTCGTATTCCGTTAATGATATCCACTATGGTGAGCTTATACTAGTAAACAATGAACATGAGTACATCTTCGATGAGAATAAACAAGCCGATATGGTTGAAGTATCTACTGTAAAGAATGAGTTCTATAACACTCTAAGTTCTACCATGATGTTAAAAAGTTCTGTAATTGAACCTCTTAACAATATGATGAAAGACTTCTATTCGGCAAGTTCTGATGGTGATATGGTAATATCTAGTGCCTACAGAAGCATGACTGACCAAGATATCTTATACTCGCAAGTCTTAGATAATTCACTTTCCGAGAATCCTGCAGGGTTTAGCGATAGCCATACCGCATACTCATTTAATTTGGCAGTACTCCCTCAAGAAAGTTCTCTTATGTCCTTTGAAGATGATGATAACTCATCTTGGATAGTTGAAAACTGTGCTAAGTATGGTTTTATCCAACGCTACCCTGATGATAAGAAGTCTATTACGGGTATTAGTAATCCATCTTACTTTAGATACGTTTCTTTACCACACTCAATGTATATGAAAGAAAATAATCTATGCTTAGAAGAGTACATATCTATGTTGAATAACTACAAGTTTGGAGTTAAATCTTTAAGGTATACCTACGATGAACAAGAGTATATGATATACTTATTTGAAGCATCTAATTCCGATACCGTTGAGGTCTACGTCCCTAGTGACAAAGAGTATACTATATTTGGTAATAATGTCAACGGATTCATAATAACCGTTAAACTATAACTGAGATATCTAATTACATTAAAAACGTTCTTAAAAACTTAGATTTTTTTAAGAACGTTTTTTTATCCTATTAAATGTTTTCTGCATTTCGTCGCAGTTGCCCACACGATGCATTAATATCTGAGCCTAAAGTTCTTCTAATGGTTGCATTTATCCCCAATTTATCTAAACTATCCTTAAAAGATTGCACAGTTTTCATATGTGTAGAATAGTTCCTTTCTGCTACCTTATTAACTGGAATTAAATTTACATGACAGTTTATACCTCTAATTAAGCTTGCTAACTTTTTAGCATCTTCATGAGAGGAGTTTACGCCATCTATTAGGGCATACTCAAATGTGATGCGTCTGCCCGTCTTAGATACATAACCCTTACAAGCAGATATTAACTCTTCTATGTGATATCTATTATTTATGGGCATAGTTTCACTTCTGGATTTATTATCACTGGCATGAAGTGATATCGCTAAAGTTAAACCAAGCTTTAGTTCTGCAAGTTCTTTGATTTTTGGGACTATCCCACAAGTGGATATTGTTACATGACGCAAACTTAAACCATTCCCCTCTGGTGATGAGATTAGCTCTAAGAACTTTAATACGTTGTCAAAGTTGTCAAGAGGTTCACCTATGCCCATCAATACCACACTAGATATCTTTTTACCACTATTGCGTTCACTCTCATAGATTTGTAATAGTATCTCCGATGGTTCAAGATTTCTTCTGAAACCTGCTATAGTAGATGCACAAAATTTACAACCCATCTTACAACCAACCTGTGTAGATACACATATACTAGTACCATAAGAATAATCCATTAATACGGTTTCAACGTGATTACCATCTTCTAAACGGTAAAGATATTTTACTGTACCATCTATTTTAGACTTTAGAGTTCTTTCTGCCTCTAAATGATATATTTTAAAATTATGGTTTAACTTAGTTCTTAAATCTTTGGGTATATTTTGCATATCATCAAAAGATGTTACTTTCTTTTGATGTAACCAGTTAAAAATCTGTTTAGCACGAAACTTTTTCTCTCCTATTAAAAGTATTTCTTCTTCTAACTGCACTAAACTTAAAGATAGTATATCTTTCTTATCCATTAGATACCTCCTTTACTTAACCCTCTTAACTTTAGATATAAAAAATCCATCACCATTGAAGTACTTTGGATTTATAGTAGTTTTATAGTTTCCAAAAGGTTCGCCCAAACTTTCAAGATATGAAACTCCCTCAAAGTTCGGATTTTCTTTCAAAAACTTTTCAATGATTTCTTCATTTTCAGTCTTATTCAAAGTACAAGTGGAGTACACTAGTTCACCACCAACCTTTAGATATTTACTAGAGGTTTCTAAAATCTTATATTGGATATTTGGTAAACTATCAAACTCTTTTGGATTTTTATACTTAATTTCAGGTTTACGTCTAATAACTCCTAACCCAGAACACGGAACGTCACATAGGATTTTATCAGCTTGTGGAAGTTTCTCATTAAACTTAGAACCATCGCCAACTTGAGATACTATATTAGTTAGATGTAATCTTTTTGCCCCTTGTGAGATTAAATCCACTCTATGTTGATGTAAATCAAAAGCGTACACCTTACCAGTATTGTTCATAGTTTCAGAGATAGTAAAAGTCTTTCCACCTGGTGCTGAACAGATATCTAAGACTATATCATTTTCTTTCGGATTTAACGCACTACAACACATTTGAGAAGATATATCTTGAACGTGGAGAAATCCTTTTTTAAAGACTTCAGTACTAGTAATATCACCATTGAGAAGTTCATAGCAATGTGGAAGATATTCTATCTTTTTACATTCTAGTCCTAGACTTTTAATGCATTCCTCATCGGTACATAGAGTATTATTTATCCTAAAGAATGTAGGCACTTTTCCAATGGAACTCTTAAGCATATTTATAGCTACATCTTTAGAATATTCTATTAATAGTTTATTTACAAGCCATTGTGGGGCAGAGTATTCTATGGATAGTCTTTTTAACGCATCTTTTGGAAGTGGATAAGTCTTTCCATCTCGGATAAAGTTCCTTAACACTGCGTTAATAAATCCACTAGCACTAGATACTTTTAACTTTTTAGCAAGTTTAACACTCTCATTAACCGATGCATTATCTGGGATACTATCTAGGTACAAAATTTGATATATCCCACTACGCAAGATATTCAACACTGATATATCTAGCTTGTTGAGTGACTTCTTGCTATATCTTGATATTATGTAATCTAAAGTAATCTTTCTTTCTAGCACCCCATAGTAGATTACAGAACATAGTCTTTTATCTTGAATAGATAAGTTTGAACTGCTCAAAGATTTATCTACTACTATGTTAGAAAATCCGTTATTGATGAAAGTTTTATCCAACATTTTAACGGCTAATAATCTAGGCATATACAATCTCCTTATAACATACATAGATAGAACGCTCATAGTTTAGTGAGCGTTCTACGCATAATCTTTTTCTATAAATACTATTCACCTAATGTAGTCTTATCAATCTTCTTACCACGCAAAAATGTTGATGTTTCCATGCGTTTGCTACCCTCTAATTGAATTTCATCAAATTGGATACAACCACCATCGCCACAGACTACTATAAACTTATTAGTATCTATTATAGTTCCGCATGGTTCATTAGAAGATATATCTAAGATTTTACTACGAAAGACCTTTAAACGCTTACCATTTAATGAAGTAAATCCAGTTATACCCCTAATAGTATTATGAACTTCTTGTGCTGATTTAGAAAAATCCAAATGTGACATATCTTTAGTAATCATCTTAGCATAGGTAGACTTGCTGTCATCTTGAGGTGTGCGTATTAGAGTACCATCTTCAATGGCTTGGATAGTCTGTAATAGTACCCTTGCACCCATCTCTGATAGTGCATCGTGGAGTTCATCAGCAATCATATCCTTTCCGATAGTAATCTCTTCTTTGATTAACATATCTCCAGTATCTAAACCCTCTTCCATGTACATAGAGGTAACTCCTGTTAGAGTTTCGCCATCTAATATACATCTTTGAATAGGCCCTGCACCTCTATATTTAGGCAATAGCGATGCATGGATATTTATACATCTATGTTTAGGTAGTTCTAATATGGTTTTAGGCAATATCTGACCATAAGCCACTACCACTATTAAATCTGGATTTAATCCTTGCAATACATCTAAAGAGGTTTTGGCATCATCACCCTTGCGTAAGCTACTAGGCTGATACACTGGAATATTATACTCAAGAGCGTACTTCTTGATTGGCGTGGGTATGAGTTTATTACCTCTACCCCTAGGCTTATCGGGTTGAGTGAATACCGCTTGTACAACGTGATTACTCTCTACTAAAGCCTTTAAACATGGAACAGAAAAATCTGGAGTTCCCATAAATACTATGTTCAAATACAATCAGCTCCTTAGGTTGAGTAATAATTAATAATGAATAGTTAATAATTATTAATTATTACTTGTTAATTATCAGCTCTTGCTTGATTTTATTATAGATGTTAATAGCTTTATTAACTCTACGCAATCGCTATGGATACTTTCAAATTGAGGTTGTGATATATAGTTTGTATTAAATAACAGTTCGAGCCAATATTCACTTTCACTAGCCTCTTTTAAAGCTATGCTAAGTTTAGATATAAAATCCATCTTACTTTGAGCATATATACTTTCTTTTATATTAGCACCTATGCTAGTGCCACTTCTTAAAATCTGTTTAGATATAACATACTCTTTCTTTTCTGTACATAGGTATTTATATAGATTAACTATCCTTATAGCGAATAGTTTGCTCTTATCGGCTACTATATTATTTTGTTTCAATCCATACTACCACCTTAAGTTAATTAATAATGAATAGTTAATAATTATTAATTATTACTTGTTAATTAATAATTAATCTTCGACCTATTCTTCTACTAATTCAGTGAATAGATGTCCTTTAAGATGGTCAGTTTCATGACAAGCACAACGGCAGAACATATCAGAGAGTTCTTTTTCGTAGGTATTGCCGAATCTGTCTTGAGCAGTTAGTTTACACTTCTTAGGCCTAGTAACGTAACCGTACTTTCCAGGAACTGATAAGCAACCCTCAGCATCTCTAACTTTGCCTTCAGTTTCGGAAATGGTCGGATTAATAACCTCTAGTTTGCCCTCACCTACGTCTATAACTACCACTTGTCTAAGCACTCCAACTTGAGGGCCAGCTATACCGTATCCTTCAGCCTTGTACATAGTTTCTGCCATATCATCTAAGAGTTGCCAAAGTCTTTTATCGAACTTTTCAACCTTTCTGCAAGGTTTGTGAAGTATCTCATCTTCTTCAGTAACTATCTTTCTTATTGCCATGTTAAAAATCTCCTTTTAATTAATTTAGTACACATCGCCGTTTATATCTACAAATATATGTAGATTAGCTATGGAATGTTTATAGAACTCTTTTAGGATATCTTGTATGAGATTCCTAAAGCTTGGATTGTTCTTACACTTAATAACTATCTTGTACCTAAACTTTCCATCTATGCGTTCATGAGTGAACTTTATAGGGTTCATTACCCTTAATGGATATTTATAGTCCTTAGAATTAACTATCAACTTTATGATGTACATTAAGTTGTTGCAACCTTTCTGTACGGTAGGCTCATCTATAGAGGATAGTCCAATGGTACAGATATCACATATAGGCGGGAATAGGTTCAACCTTCTTAGAGCTATCTCTTCGTTGTAGAAGCCTATGTAGTCTTGTTTTATTGCCAATGGTATTATGTAATGCTCTGGATTGTATGTCTGTAGTATGGCTCTGCCCAATCTATCACCACGACCACTTCGTCCTATAACTTGTGTTATTAAAGAGAACGTCCTTTCGTAGCTACGGAAGTCACCTGTGTATAGCATAGAATCAGCAGATATTATACCCGTAAGTGTGACGTTAGGAAAGTCTAAGCCTTTGCCGACCATTTGAGTGCCTATTAAAATATCATATTCACCGTTGGCAAACGATTTGAACGCTTTCTCGTGGGCATACTTTGAGAACGTAGTATCGGCGTCCATGCGAAGAACTCTAGCAGTAGGAAAGATTCTTTCAATCTCTTCTGCTACTTTTTGAGTGCCTGAACCTATATACTTAACGTTACTTGAATGGCAACTAGGACATACCTTAACTTCATCTATAGAGTACCCACAGTAGTGACACATTAGCGAATGGTTGGCTTTATGATACGTTAAAGGCACAGAACATCTTGCACATTCTACTACCTTTCCGCAGTCTGTACACATTATAGATGTATTATATCCACGCCTATTAAGTAATAATATCGATTGTTCATGGTTCTCTAGGTTCTTTAAGAGTTCTAACATAAGTGGGTTAGATATCTCTAAGTAGTTCCCCGATTGCCTTTCCTTACGCATATCTACCAATGTAGTAGATGGTAATTCTTGGTTGTTATACCTTTTATTTAAGGTTAAAAGTTTGTAAATACCTCTCTTAGCTAGATAGTAACTCTCAACCGATGGTGTTGCAGATGCTAACACCAACACACACTTATGATGCTTACATCGGAACTTAGCGATATCTTTAGTTGAATATCTAGGAGAACGTTCTGACCTATATGAACTTTCGCCCTCTTCGTCCATTATTATTATTCCAATGTTTTCTAGTGGTACGAATATAGCACTTCTAGTACCTATTACTATGTCGGCTAGACCATCTTTAATACGGCAGTACTCATCTTCACGCTGTTTTAATGATAGTCCACTATGGATTAAGGCTACTCGTTTTCCGAAAGCACCTTTGAATCTCGATACCATCTGGGGGGTTAAGGATATCTCAGGTACTAAAAGTATGGCAGACTTACCATCTTTTATGCAGGAATCTATTAGTCTTTCAAATATAGCTGTCTTACCACTGCCCGTTACGCCATGTATTAAGAAACATTCCGATTTGGATAACCTCATGCTACTGTGTATACTATTGAACACCTCTAACTGCTGAGGTGTTAAGGTTGGCAAAGTATTATCATGTGGTGTGGGATAGTCTTCATAGTTGTTAGGTTGGTACTCAAAGACATCTATAGCCTTACACCTTTCAAGATACTTTATAGTCTTATTGGATACCCTACAACTATACTCAGTTTCTTTACAAGATACTGTACCGTTATCCTCAATAAACTTTAGGACTCTCTTTTGAGCATCTGATAGCTTAAACCTATCCTTATTTAGTATATACTCTTTACTTAAAGATACCATCTTCGACTTAACGTCTATAGACTTAGTATCTACTACTCTACGCACGAATACTATGCCTTTTTCAATCAGCGATTTAACTACTATATCATCTTTATGCTTTTCGATATACTTACTTACTGCCATACTATCTTTCTTAGCAGATAGTATATCTAAGAATTCCATTTCATCTTGGTCGAGAAACCACCCATCGGCAAGTGTAGAGTTGTATCCATATGAGTTAGTTACCTTCATAGTATACATAGCTGGTAGTATAGTTCTAATAGCCTCTGCATACGTGCAAAAGGTAGTATCTACAAGGTGATATATTAACTGTATCTGTTCAGTGTTTAGTATAGGTTTAGCATCTTCTACGGAATAGATTCTCTTATAGTTGTTAGGTACTTCATTAAGATATTCAAGTTCTAAGACCGTTCCAACTACTAGACGATTACCTTTTCCAAACGGTACAGAAACTCTAACTCCCACCGATGTAGAAAGTTCTAATTCTGTAGGAACTATATACGAGTATAGAGTATCAAAGTTAGAGATTGCTTCACTTAAAGCAACCTTAACAACCATAGTAATAGTATTCATAGCAATATTTAATATTATTCATTAACTTCATCTAGTACCGTAGGTTCTATAATTTTATAGCGACCACTAGCTATATCATCTACGGCAAGTTGGACGGGTTTTTTAATCTCTGAAGGTTCTTCTTTATACTTAGTGAAATCATGGGAAGTTGCTAGAGTGTTTTCTTTAACCTCTCTACTTTTTTCTCTTTCACTCTCTTGATATAGTTCTTCGGTAATCTGCCTAGCCCTTTTAGCCACACCTATCACCAAAGAGTAGTAACTTTCATTCTTAGTAATCAATTGAGTAATAGTAGGTCTTAACATATAAAATAATCTCCTTTAACATATAAAAATATTATCTAACTTCTAATTCACAAGCTCTAACTATAGACTTAAAATCTTTTATAGCTTTTTTAAGTTCATCGTTTACTATAATGTAGTCGTATTGGTTAGAGTATGTAAGTTCTATTTTGGCTTTAGATACTCTTTCTTGTATAACTTCCATAGTTTCAGTATCTCTCTTTAAGAGTCTTCTTTCAAGTTCCTCAATAGATGGTGGTGCTATGAATATAAACTTAGCATCTGGACGAACTTGTTTTACTCTCATAGCTCCTTGAACTTCTATTTCAAGTATTACGTGCTTACCTAAGTTTAGATTTTCCTCGACTGGTTTTTTAGGAGTTCCATAGTAGTTTTCGCAGTACTCAGCGTACTCAAGCATACCGTCTTGGTCTATCTTACTTTGGAACTTTTCTTTAGATAAAAAGTTGTAGTGTATACCGTCTATCTCATTAGGTCTAGGCTCTCTAGTGGTATCCGATACCGAGTAGTAGTATCTATTATCCTTTAAAATCTCTTTTAGCATAGTACCCTTTCCACAGCCCGATGGTGCAGATACTACTATTAATAAACCTTTATTCATATTGCAAAGACTCCTTTCAAATTAATATATAGTTCTCTATAGAACGAACTTACAATAGACAAAACGGTGCATACATACATATCACCGTTCATAATATAGGATTTAATCTTTATGGAAACGTTCAGCAATAGTTTCTGGTTGTACGGGGGATAGTATTACGTGGTCACTGTCCATAACTATTACCGACCTAGTACGTCTGCCAAAGGTAGCATCTATTAAGCGTTTGTCATCTCTAGCCTCAGATATTATCCTTTTAATCGGTGCAGATTCTGAACCCATTATCGCTATTACCCTTTCCGATGATATTACATTGCCAAACCCTATGTTTACAAGTTTCAACGTTATAGACTCCTTTAGACTATTCAATGTTTTGAATCTGTTCTCTAATCTTTTCAAGTTCCGATTTCATCTCTACTACGGTCTTAGTGATAGTTATATCTTGAGCCTTAGAACCAGTAGTATTGACTTCTCTATTCATCTCTTGGATTAAAAAATCTAGTTTTCTGCCTACAGGTTCAGTAGAATCTATTAGTTCTCTAAACTGCGATATGTGACTTCTTAACCTTACAGTTTCCTCATCTACGGCTAACTTTTCGCTGAGTATAGCACATTCGGTGATTATTCTGTTTTCGTCTATATCTTTGCTTTCTAGCACTTCAGAAAGCTTATCATAGAGGCGTTTTCTATAGTTTTCAACCGTCTGTGGCGATGCTAACTCTACTATACCTACCATACTTTCAATAGCATCTAGTTTAGATGTAACATCTTTGTACATCTTTTCGCCCTCGATAGTTTTCATGGATACAAACCTTTCAAGAGCCTTTTCAGCTACCATCTTAACGGAGTTCCAAATTTCGTCCTCATCGTCTATGGTCTTAATGACTGTAAATACGTCGGGAAACCTAGAAAGTTGTGATAACGTTATATCGTCGGGAAGCTTTAAAACCTCATTAGACTCTCTTAGAGCGTTTATATATCCTTGAGCTACACCCATATTTACTGATATGGTTTCATCTTTACCATCTATGTTGTTTATGGTTACTAATACTTCTATCTTTCCTCGTGATACGCTACCTTTTATAAGTCCTTTTAGTTTATCTTCAAGGTACCCCATATTTCTAGGTATCCGACAAGAAAATTCATAGTATCTATGGTTTACCGAGCGAATCTCTACTAAGATATCTCTACTGCCTACTACCTCTTGATACCTTCCATAACCTGTCATGCTTTTAATCATATTTAAAAATCTCCATTCAACTCACACGTTCATAGTCAACTTACACGTTCCTATGGAACGTGGCAAAACCTTTAGTATTATTATAGACTATTTTTTTTGCTTTGTCAACTGCTACGCTCATAATATTGACATATTGACCATTATGTGGTATATTAATATTGTAAGTTCGTTCCATAAAAAGAGCGTAAGCTGAATGGTAAAGAACGTGCAAGTTAAAATATTATTAAGAAAGGTTTAAAATGTATGAGTATTAAGGAAAGATTCGAGATTCCACAACAGTATAAGTGGACTATAGAAGATATCTACGCATCTGATGATGCTTGGGAACAAGACCTCTTAAAGGCTAAAGAGTATGCTAGTAAGGTGGCTAAATTTAATGGCAAGATTAGTAAGTCATCTACTGAACTATTAGACTATCTAACCATAGGTGATGAAATATCTATACTCTTTGATAACCTTGTAAATTACGCTCAACGCAGATTAGATGAGGATACTAGAAGTTCTAAATATCAAGGTATGGTCGCTAGATTGATGTCTGTTGCAGTAGAGTTGAACAGTAACGGCTCATTTGAAACTCCAGAACTTTTAAGTATGTCTAATGATACACTAGAACACTTCTATCTACAGACACCTAAACTTGAACTATACAGATTATACATCGATAGGGTTAGAGAAAAGAAAGAACACATACTCTCCGAATCTGAAGAAAAGATTATCTCTATGACAGGCAAGATGGCTAGTTCTCCCGATACTATATTCTCTATGTTCAACGATGCCGACTTGAAGTTCCCCGATGCTATCGACAAAGATGGTAACCATCATACCCTTACTCATGGCACGTACTCTACCTTAAGAAAAAGTTCCGACAGAGTTCTAAGAAAGTCAGCCTTTGAGAATATCTTTACAACCTATGGCAACTTTAAGAACACTATAGCATCGGTGCTATCTGCTCAGATTGAACAGCTTACGTTCTACTCTAAGGTGAGAAATTATAACTCTAACCTAGAGGCTTCCTTAGATGGTAACCATGTGCCTATAGAGGTCTACAAAAACTTAATAGATGCCGTACACGATAATATGCACTATATGTATAAATACGTTAAGCTTAGAAAGAAAATCTTAGGGTTGAAAGAACTTCATATGTATGATATGTATGTACCACTAGTTAAGGATAGTGATGCATCTATAGACTTCGATACCGCTAAGCGTGAGGTAGAACAAGCTTTATCAGTAATGGGCGATGAGTATATTGGTATCTATAATAGTGCATTTACTCAAGGTTGGATAGACGTCTATGAAAACGTTGGTAAGTGCAGTGGAGCATATTCTGCTGGTGCTAAGGTTCACCCATATGTATTACTAAACTACAATGATACTTTAGACAGCGAGTTTACTCTTGCTCATGAGATGGGTCATGCTATACATTCGTACTATTCTAATAGGTATCAACCCACGGTATATTCTGACTATGTTATCTTCGTGGCAGAGGTTGCATCTACTTGCAATGAAAGTCTGTTGATGCAATATCTATTAAAGAATACCAACGATAAACTTCGCAGAGCATATCTAATCAACTACTTCTTAGAACAGTTTAGAACTACCATATATCGTCAAACTATGTTCGCTGAGTTTGAACTTAAGATTAACGAAATAGTAGAAAGTGGACAGTCTTTGACTGCTGATACACTTATGGATATCTATGCAGACCTTAATAAGTTATACTTTGGTGATGACGTTATTATAGATGACCATATAGCTATGGAATGGAGTTTAGTACCTCATTTTTACTATAACTTCTATGTGTATCAATATGCTACAGGATTCTCTGCTGCTATTTCACTATCTAAGCGTATTCTAAACGAGGGTAAATCTGCTGTAGATGACTATATCAACTTTTTAAAGGGTGGTTGTAGTAAGAATCCTGTAGAATTGCTTAAAGGTGCTGGTGTCGATATGTCATCTAGTAGTGTAATATCATCTGCACTTGAACTATTCGGTGAACTTATAGATGAACTAGATACACTTATTAATTAATAGTTAATAATAATTTGATAAATACTATTATCTTTTTTAAGATGTTGTGTGTGTAACTCTCCATTTGCAAAGTAAGTGGAGAGTTATATATTATTATCCTAAAAGAATATTAATTATTAACTATTAACTGTTAATTAACTTTCTCTCCACGCATGGATATTGACATATCGTCCATTATATGATATATTAATATTGTAAGTTCGTTCCATAAGGAACGTGCAAATTAAAAGAATATCATCAAGGAGCGTGTAAGTTAAGATTTGAGAATTAGAAGAAAACCTTGGGCAGAACCTGAATTGAAAGCTTGTCCGTTCTGCATACAAAATCCAGAGGAGTATAAGGGCAAGTGGAAAACTGTATTTAACAATAATAATCCTATATATATAGAACTAGGTTGCGGTAAGGGTGGATTTATATCCCAAATAGCACCACAAAACCTCGATATAAACTTCATAGCCGTAGATATGATTAATGCTATGCTAGGTTTGGCTAAGAGAAACTTAGAAAAATCTTATGCCGATAAAGGTATTCCTACTGACAACGTTAGAATATTTATCAAGAACATTGAAAGAATATCGGAAGTATTTGGCAACGGTGATATCATAGAACGCATATATATAAACTTCTGCAACCCTTGGGATAGAAAGACTAAACATCAAAAGAGGCGTCTTACACACCCTAGACAGCTAGAGCAATATTTAACGTTCTTAGCTCCAAACGGTCAAATATACTTTAAAACTGACAACGATATACTCTTTGAACACTCCATTGAGTACCTTAAAGAGATGGGTTTTACTATTAAGTATGTAACGTATGACCTACATCAAAGCGGATTTAAACCTAACTACATAACTGAACATGAAACTATGTTCTCTCAAGAGGGTATTAAGATTAAGTTCCTAATCGCCGAAAGAGTAGCATAACGTTTAATATTATATAAATAAGGGGTCTTTTCTATGACCGATATTGAAAAACTTCAAGATTGCTACCATCAAATTAGAACCATTACAGACTTTATGCCTAAAATAGCTTTAGTATTGGGTTCAGGTTTGGGTGGATTCGCTGACGATATTCAAGTAGTGGATACCATAGATTACAAGAATATTAAGAACTTTCCAATATCCACAGTACAAGGACATAGAGGTAGATTTATATTAGGTTACTATAATAACATTCCTATGGTGGCAATGCAAGGCAGAGTTCATTACTATGAAGGGTACTCTATGCAAGATGTAGTACTTCCCATTAGGTTGATGAAACTTCTAGGTGCTAATATACTCTTTCTAACTAACGCATCGGGAGGTATAAACAAAAACTTCTCTGCAGGGGACTTTATGTTAATAACTGACCATATATCTACGTTTGTGCCTAACTGCTTAGTAGGTGAAAACTTCTCTAGCCTAGGAACTAGATTCCCAGATATGAGCCACGTATACAGCTACAGATTACAAGACTTAATAAGACAGACTGCTATTGAGTTGGATATTAATCTTAAAGAGGGTGTATACGTTCAACTTACTGGGTGTAGCTATGAAACTCCTGCCGAGATTAAGATGCTATCTATATTAGGTGCAGATGCCGTGGGCATGAGTACCGTATGTGAGGCTATAGCTGGAAATCATGCAGGTATGGAAGTTTGTGGAATATCTTGTATTACTAATATGGCAAGTGGTATATTAGACAAGCCTTTGAATCACATAGAGGTTCAACAGATTGCAGACAGAGTCGCTCCTCAGTTTAAGAGGCTTGTTGGCAAAGTGATATCTAAACTACAGTGAGGTGATGTTTTCTATGAAAGTTAGATTCTACAATGGAAAAATCTTGACCATGCAAGATGGTTGTGAAATACTAGAGGGTATGGAGCTACACACTCAAGGAAGTACTATATCTTATATAGGTGAACCTAAGAACGTTGACGAACACTTCGACCGTGAAATTAATCTTGATGGAAATTTAGTAATGCCTAGCTTTAAAGATGCCCATACACACTCAGCTATGACGTGCTTACGTTCATATGCCGATGACCTACCTCTAAAAGAATGGCTCTATGACAGAATATTCCCCCTAGAAGAACAACTTACATTTGAACAGATATTTTGGTTTAGCAAGTTAGCATACATGGAATATCTAACGAGTGGAATATCTGCGTGTTTCGATATGTACATAATGCCTGAAGCCGTTGCAAGTGCATCGGTAGAGATGGGCTTTAGAACAGTACTATGTGGTACGGTAAATAACTTTAAAGACAGTGTTGACCAGTTAGAAGAGTATTACTTAAAGTATAACTCATATCACAACCTAATATCGTATAGGTTAGGATTCCATGCTGAATATACTACCTCACTAGATATTATGTTAGGAATAGCTGAACTATCCCAAACGTACAAGTCACCAGTGTATATGCATTCTAGTGAAACTAAAAAAGAGGTTACAGAATGTATTCAACGCTACGGTAAAACTCCTACACAACTATTTAATGATATAGGTCTATTTGAGTATGGCGGGGGCTCGTTTCACTGCGTATATATAAGTGAAATGGGTTTTAGAATCTTTAGGGAAAAAGACCTTTGGATAGTGACCAATCCAGCATCTAATTTAAAGTTAGCTAGTGGCATAGCTCCTATATCTGATATGCAAAGTATGGGGCTTAATATAGCACTCGGTACTGATGGAGCATCTAGTAACAATGCCTTAGATATGTTTAGAGAAATGTTCTTAGTTACGGCTCTACAGAAGTACAAGACTAAAGATGCAGCTGCTTGCAATGCTGAAAGCGTCTTAAAGATGGCTACCGTTGGAAGTGCAAGAGCTATGAATTTGAACGATGCAGACGTCTTAGATGTTGGCAAGAAGGCTGATATAATAGTGGTGGATATGAAACAACCTAATATGAATCCTATATACAATATTAAGAGTAATTTAGTGTATAGTGGTAGCAAACAGAACGTAAAGCTAACTATGGTTGACGGACAGATACTCTACGAAGATGGAAACTTCTTAACCGTAGATGCCAATGAGGTATACTCTATGTGTGAAAGGCTAAAGTTTAGTAGTAATAATCATTAATTGTTAATTATTAATTGGTATGTATATGTATATAGTCTAGGGAACTCCTAAAACATGGAGTTCCTTACTGTTTTGTACTAGAAATATACAAAACATTTTAATTTTGTATTGAATATTTTTTAACTATATGCTATAATGGATTAATAATGAGTAATTGACCGTGCCTACAAAGGTATCTATAAGGTTGATTGCTACCTATTACTATTATCAAGAAAAAAAGAAGGTGTTTTATTGAAAGCTGTTTGCGGTTCAGATATTGGTTTGGTTAGAAATGAGAATCAAGATAGGGTAGCCGTTGAATATCTAGGCGACTCCGTACTTGCCGTACTATGCGATGGTATGGGCGGTGCTAGTTGCGGTAGTGAGGCTAGTACTTTGGCTATCGATACCTTTATCGGAAACTTTAAAAGCGGTTACAGAGAGTATTTTAAGTCTGATACTATTCAAGACCTATTAGTACAGTGCATGAAGTCGGCTAACGATACAGTATACTCAACCTCTTTAACTAACGATGATAAGTTCGGTATGGGTACTACTTGTGTAGCTACTCTACTTACTAACGATGGAAGAGTGTATATTGCTAACGTTGGCGATAGCAGAGCTTACTTAGTTACATCTAATGGTATAGAACAGATTACTATAGACCATAACTATTCACAATTTTTATACTCTATAGGAAAGATTACTAAGGAAGAACTACCCTCACACCCCGATAGAAATATGCTAATTAGAGCCATAGGTGTAGAACAAGATGTAAATACCGACTACTTTGAACTTATGCCTATACTGCCTTTCAAGATATTACTCTGTTCCGATGGTTTGCACGGTTTCGCTACTCCTGAACAGATATTAACGTCCATTCGTGACGTTCCCTTAGAGGAAGTTCCTGCTAGGCTTATAGGTTTAGCTAACGCTAATGGTGGCAGAGATAACATATCTATAGCTATACTTGAAGCGTAGTACACTAAGACCATTGAACTTATTGTTATATTATTCGTATAAGCCCGCTCTGTAACGAGCGTGTGAGTTGAAATTAGAATGGAGTTGATTTGTTTTTATGGAAAAAGACAACTATATCGGAATGTTATTAGATAATCGATATAAGGTCGAACAGCTAATCGGTGTAGGTGGTATGGCACGTGTCTTTACTGCTAAAGATATTAAAGAGGATAGAACCGTTGCTGTTAAAATTTTAAAGGACGAGATTGCAAACAATCGAGAGTTCGTTAAGAAGTTTATTAATGAATCTAAGGTGTTGGCTACACTGTCACACCCTAGTATAGTAGAAGTATTTGACGTTAGTTTCGACAACGATATTAAGTTCATGGTAATGGAATACATAGACGGCATTACACTTAAAGAGTATATGGAAACTTCGGGTGGCCCTCTTAGTTGGAAAGATAGTGTTCACTTTACTATACAAATTTTAAGAGCCTTGCAACACGCTCATGCAAGAGGTGTAATACACAGAGATATTAAACCTCATAACGTAATGCTACTTACCGATGGAACTATTAAGGTTACTGACTTTGGAATATCTAAGATTGCTAGGGAAGAGGTTAAATCATCTACAGAGCATACTCTAGGTTCAGTACACTATATCAGTCCAGAACAAGCTCAAGGATTATCTACTAACGAAAAGAGCGACATATACTCACTAGGTTGTGTACTATATGAAATGCTTACTGGTAAGAAACCTTTCGATTCAGACAATCCCGTTACGGTGGCTTTAATGCATAGTAAAGACATAGCTCCTGCACCTAGTTCTATAAACTCTGACATACCTAAAGGCTTAGAACAGATAATACTTAAGGCTATGGAAAAGAATCCCGATGATAGGTATCAATCTGCTTCGGAAATGATTCAAGCTTTACAGATGTTTAGAAAGAATCCCGATATACTGTTTAACTATGGTGAAAATCAAGGTGAAGAAGAACTATCCGATGAAGTAAAAGAGAGAGTTTCAGTAATAGCTGAGGGTGGGGGTTTTGTTGTAGATGATGCCTACTCTAACACTAGTGAGATTCCTATAGTTCCACCGACTAAAGAAGTATTTATTGAAGAACCAGATGATGAATATCCAGATGAGGAAGTTGAGGTTGAAAGGTCATTCTTTCTGCCTATACTAACGGGTATTACATTGGTTATAATATTAGTAGCGGTAATATTTGTAGCATCGTTACTTAAAGACGCTTTCGCTACCGATTCATGGAAAAACCCTGAGTTTCAAATGCCTAATCTAGTGGGTATGCAATTAGAAGATGCTAAGGAGATGTATAGCACTCAATTAGATATTGCCGTATCGGCTGAACAGTACTCCGAAACCTATGAGGAGGGTGCTATTATGGAACAGAGTGTAGAAGAAGGTCTGCTATGTAAAAACGGTGTGGGCGTAGATGTAATAATTAGCAAGGGCGTTAAGATGGTTACCGTTCCAGATGTCCTAAGTTTCGATTACACCGTCGCTGAAAAAACTCTTAAAAATGAAGGACTACTCGTTGAAACTAAGTTTCAGTATGATGATGACATAGAAAAAGATTTAGTGGTTAAGACTGAACCATCTGCTAAAGAAGAGGTTGCCCCTGGTACTAAGGTTGTACTATACGTTAGTAAGGGCAGATACGTTAGCGTTGTTAAAGTCCCTAACCTTACGGGTATGACTTTAGATGCCGCTAAGGCTATGGTTGAAAGTAAAGATTTAACTTGGACTATAGTATATCAAAATTCTGAACAGGCTAAGGATATAGTAATTGACCAAAGTATTCAACCAGAATCTGAAGTGGATAGCAAGACAGAAATTACTATATACGTAAGTGATGGTAATCCACCTACAAATTCAATATCGGTAAACTTCCCACTACCTTCTAACGCTTACGGAACGTTTACATTCCAAATATTTATAGATGGAACTCTATCTACTCAAAAAACCGTAGAAGCCGATGCTACAGATGGTCAAACTAAGATTACTCTTGAGGGTAATGGAACTCAATTAGTAGTAGTTAAAGTAAAGAATGATAGTAACAATAAGACTGCTGAGTATGGTAGATACAACATCAACTTTGATGATGGTGGTACTATAGAAGTTATATCTTCTAAGAGCGACCAAGCTTTCGTTGAAATAGATGGTATCTTGGTAGTTACTCAAACGGTAACCTATGCAACGGTATATGAAGAACCTGCCGAAACTGACCCAGTATATGAGGAAGCTCAAGAGCCAGACTATGAGGAAACTCAAGCACCAGCTGATGTACAAGCTCCTGTGGATACTCAAGCAGACGATGATAGCAATGCCGACGATAATACCGACGATAATGCCGATGCTACTTAATGGTGAAATAATGGTAGGTACTGTTATAAAATCTATTGGAGGACTTTACACTGTAAGGTCCTTTGATAGTATACTTGAATGTAAGGCTAGAGGTGTATTTAGAAAAGAAAATGTATCGCCAGTGGTTGGTGATAGTGTAGAGGTATCTAATGGTGTTATTAGTAAAATCCTACCAAGAAAGAACTTCATCGTTAGACCCCCTTTAGCAAACTTAGATGCTATGGTGTTTGTAGTATCTACTACTAAACCATCGCCAAATCTTACCATGCTAGATAAGTTTATAGCTGTATGTGAGTACAAGAACATTACTCCCATGGTAGCTATAACTAAGATAGATTTAGCCGATTACAACAAGGTTAGCACCATATACAACTCTATTGGTGTTAAGGTGTTCACCATAGATTACTCTCAACCACAATCATATTTAGCACTAAAAGATATACTATCCAATAAGATATCTGCATTTACTGGTAATTCTGGAGCAGGAAAATCCACGCTATTGAATGCTATAGATAGTTCTTTGAACCTACCAACGGGTGAGATAAGCGAAAAACTTGGAAGAGGTAGGCATACTACACGTCACGTTGAACTATATCAACTGGATAACAACGCTTTGATAGCCGATACCGCTGGTTTTTCTACCTTTGAAACTAATAGGTACGATATCATAAAGAAAGAGAATTTGGCACATTGCTTTAGAGAGTTCATTCCATACTTAGGTAAGTGTCGCTTTAATGATTGCTCACATACCAAGGAAAAAGGTTGTGCCATCATTGAGGCAGTACAAAGTGGAGATATCCCTAAAAGCAGACACTCTAGCTACTGTGAGATGTTCGAGAACGCTAAACTTATAAAGGATTGGGAACTATAACTATGAAACGATGTATAATATTTTCTGGTGGAAATGTGGTAGGTACAGAGTATCTACCTAGTATAGATGATAGTACGCTTATAATATCTGCCGATGGCGGTTACTTGAACGCTCTAAAGCTTAATATAATTCCTAACCTATGCTTGGGTGACTTCGATACCCTTAAGGTTGACATACATAGTAGTTGTCAGATGGTTAAGTTTCCTCCTGAAAAGGACGATACCGATACTATGTTATGCATCAAGGAAGCGATATCTAGGGCTTGTGACAGCGTATATATATATGGTGCGTTAGGTGGTAGGTTTGACCATGCTATGGCAAACGTACAAGCTTTAGAATATCTAACCAATAGGGGAACTATTGGCTATATAGTAGATTCTCAAAACCTTATAACCATGCAAAAAGAGTCTATTAGAACTTATAAGAACATCACTAACTTTAGATATTTTTCTATACTGAGTGTATCGCATACTGCAGAAGTATCTGCCGATGGCTTAAAGTATCCACTAGATAGAACTATATTAACTAGAGAGTTTCCACTAGGTGTAAGCAATGAAATCTTGACAGATACTTTTAATATAACCGTTCACAATGGAACTATACTAGCAATATACTCTAAGGACTAAACTAAAAAGATGGAATGCCTTTACATAACATTCCATCTTATTCTATTTCTATGAGTTACTATTCTTCTTCGGGAACTTCTTTTTTTATCTTGAATATTATTCTAAAGATACCAGATATCATTTTAGGTGGTTTAACTACAACTACTTTCATATGTTCAGCCTCCAATTGGATAAATTTATATGTGTAAGAAAATCTTATAGTTATAGTATATTCAAAATGCTCAAAAGTGTTACTTATATTCTAAAAAGATTTTAAAGTGGTGTAGACTGTCCAACCATATGCGATAGTATTGCTATGTTCATTGCCGATTCAACACAAGGTACTGCTCTAGGGACTATGCAAGGGTCGTGTCTGCCCTTAATCTGTATAGTATCATTTTCCATAGTACTGTAATCTATGGTTTCTTGCTCTTGTGCAATAGATGGTGTAGGTTTAACGGCTACTCTGCATATTATAGGCATTCCAGAAGATATTCCCCCTAAGATACCACCATGATTGTTAGTCTTAGTACGAACTCTGTGGCGGTCATCTATATAGAAATTATCGTTGTTTTGACTACCTGTCATATTGGCAACATTGAACCCCGCACCGAACTCTATGCCTTTAACGGCAGGTATTCCGAACATTAATTGTGATATGGTGTTCTCTAAGCCATCGAACATAGGAGAACCTATTCCAGCAGGTACATTTATACATACACACTCTATTATACCACCAAGGCTTTCTAAACCTTTTCTAGCCTTTAGTATATCGTTGAACATCATTTGACCCTTTTCATCGCTAATGGTAGGGAAGTCTTTGTTTCTAACTCCTAGGATATCATCACGAGTAACAGAAACGCTGTCAAAAGGGATATCTTTTATGTTGTGTATCTGTAAGATGTGTCCACCCGTATAGATGCCACGCCTTTCAAGTATCTGACTACATATAGCACCTGCAAAACATAATGGAGCAGTTAATCTACCCGAAAAGTGTCCACCACCACGTACATCATTGTAACCTTTGTAACGAATGTTACCTGTATAATCAGCGTGTCCAGGACGTGCTAACTTAGATACATTAGCATAATCTTTAGACTTAGTATCGGTATTTTGGATAATAGCAGTTAGTGGAGTACCAGTAGTTCTTTCGTTGAGCAGTCCTGAAACCACATCGGGGATATCCTTTTCTGAACGAGGTGTAGTAGTACCATCTTTTTTAGGTGCTCTTCTACGCATATATTCGGATACCTTATCCATATCGATATATTCACCAGATGGAAGATTATCTATAACTACACCAATTGCCTTTCCATGTGATTCTCCAAATATTGAAAACGATATGTTATTCTTAAACATTGATGACATCTATTTTACCTCCAAGATTTTTAAAGTCCCTAAAGAAGTTAGGGTAAGATTTTTCTACAGCGTTAGCTCCCAATATGATTACATCGTTCATACAGCGTGTAGATGCTATTGCAGTAGCCATAACTATTCTGTGGTCGCCAAAACCATCAACAGTTCCACCGATAAAGTGTTCTATAGGTTCTATAATAAGTCCATCATTAGTAGGAGTGACCTTACCACCTATTCTATTTAGGGCATCTGCTGTAGCTACAAGCCTATCACTTTCCTTAATCTTTAGACGTTCTGCACCTATTATTTTAGATGTACCATCGCCAAAGCAACCTAGAACTGCTAATATTGGCACTAAGTCGGGAATGTTAGTGGCATTGATAGTATAGGCATTCAATCTGTTATCGATTCTATTATAACACGATTTCTCGCATACTTCAACGATTTTTTTATCGCCTTGTATGGAACTTTCAAGTAGATTTTGTAAGACTATGTCATTTCCGATGGCATTGGCTACGTAGAAAAATCCTGCTTGTGAATAATCACCTTCTACCTTATGGTTCAAAGGCTTATACTCTTGATTTCCTTCTACATAGTAGCCGTAGTCGGTTTCAACTATATATACCCCAAAGTTTGCCATGCTTTGAATAGTCATATCCACATAGGGTTTAGATTGCAATGGTGAAGTCATAACTATCTTAGAGTTACCATCTAGTAGAGGTAGTGCGAATAGTAATCCTGTAATAAACTGCGATGATATATCCCCCTCAAGTTCAAAAGTTCCGTTTTTAAGTTTTCCGTTCATAGAGAATGGCATAGTATTATTGTAGTCGAAAGATATTCCTTTTTTAGGTAACTCTCTGATAAATGGGGTTATAGGTCTTTCGGGTAATCTGCCTTGACCTTTTAACGTAGCAGATACTCCTAAAGCACCTACTATTGGAATGATAAATCTTAAGGTTGAGCCACTCTCATAGCAATCTATAGTTGCTTGAACGTTCGGTGTAGATATCCCTTGTATGGTAATGGTATCGTCTTGGATAGTGTATCTTGCCCCTAAACTCTCCATTGCCGATAGCGTAGCATAGATATCTTTAGAAAATGATACTCCACCAACTACAGAAGTTCCCTTACTTAAAGATGCACATATTATCTCTCTATGTGCAAAACTCTTAGAAGATGGTATCGCTACAGTACCACTTAGCTTTGTAGGTGATATTTTAATATCCATATATAAACCTCCTATATTGTTGTATACATAATTATAGCATACGTCAGGAATTTTTTAAACCCTTTTCTACACTTTTATTCTTCAAAAGAAATTTTGAACAACTTCTCTATTATTTCATTTGGTATTGAGGGTGAGAATGGTGGTACTATTAGACTTAGTAGTTTAGAAATTATTATTAGAATCAAAGTAGCATAGAATATTCCTTTAATCATATTAAATGTTCCTTCAATAATATTAAATGCTTCTTGCTTTAACTTTTTTTATTTTCCTCTTGTATTGCCTTATGGGAAATTATCTCAGATTGTACAGATTTTTCTATATCTTCTGGTTTGGTTAGGCAAATCTTTTTATGTGTCTTTTGTGGTGGATTGCTATTAGTATATACTGATGGCATTAACTGTGATTTTACTCTGTGGTCTAATATATCGGTAGGCTTAGATAGGTTTACCTTTTTAGAATCTTTTTTCGGTAGAGGTTTAACATCTCCATGATAATCTTCTTTGATTACGTATACGTCATCTTGATTCATAATAAAGCTCCTTGTCATATCGGTGATTATCCAATTCCTATGAATGCAGATATCAAGGTTACCATAATAATACCTACTATCAACAGAAAAGATATAACCCTTTTGATAGTTAATACAATGACATCTAAGTTAAAGTGTAGCAAGGTGATAATCTTTTTAGGTCGTGAGTGCTTGTTATTCATTGGTAATGGCTTAATTAAAGATATCTTTTTGTCAGTGGGAACTAGATTAAAATTGTGTGTGTGTTCTAAGGTTTCCATTATAGATATATTACTGTCTTTCTCTTTAAATACTATGGTTTTAGTCTTAGATTCTTTATTATCTATCTTATAATACTCATCGTTCATAGAAAATCACCCCACAATATGTTCTTTTTTAAGATATTCCCATAAAGCTGTAGAAATCTGTGATAGGCATCTTTTTAACCATACACTTTCCAATATCCTCGCATAGTATTATGTTTATATTGTTGCTCTCACGTTTTTTATCTGCAAGGCAGAAAGGGATTAAATCTTTAAGTTGAACAGGCACAGATGTTGGAAGTTCATAGTTCTTAATACACTCAATTAGATTGTTTAACATACTCTGTGAACCTATTCCATAGGCTAAAGCTTTCTCAGTGATTAGACACATTCCAATGGCTACGGCACTACCATGAGTATAAGTTTCATAGTGGTGATATCCCTCTACTGCATGACCTAAAGTATGTCCAAAGTTTAAAATCATGCGTTCGCCCTTGTCGAACTCATCATTTTGAACTACATCACGCTTAATGGATACGCATCTAAAGACTACATCTTGGATAACTTCCCATATAGTATCCATGTTGTGTGAAGCTAATATATCGAAGAGTTCTTTCTGTCTAATCATACCATATTTAATGACTTCAGCCATACCATCGGAGAAAGTTTCACGCTCTAGAGTTCTAAGGGTATCTATGTCACATATTACGCATTTAGGCTGTTTAAATGCTCCTACGAGGTTCTTACCTGCTGGGATATCTATAGCAGTCTTACCACCCACAGAACTATCCACTTGAGCGAGTAAGGTAGTAGGTATTTGTATATAGTCCACACCACGTAAGTAGGTAGCAGAGGCATATCCAGTGATATCTCCAACTACTCCACCACCTAATGCTATTATGCTATCTGTTCTTGTGATACTATTCTCACAAAGAAAATCATATATATTATTAAGGTTGTCACTACACTTAGAGTGTTCACCGTTTGGAAAGACATACTTACACACATCGAAACCGTTGCACTTTAAAGATTCTACAACTACATCACCATATAGAACATCTACGATATCATCGGTAACTATTGCAACCCTTTTAGACTTTACCAAACTATTGATAATCTCACCAGTCTTAGCAAGTAGACCACTTTCTATTAAGATATCATAACTTTCACTGGCTTTAACGTTTACTTTTAGCATAAAAATCACCTTTTCTAAATATTTTGATACTAATATTATACCATAGAAAGAAACATCTGTAAACTAAAATAGTAGCAAGGAGGAATTTTTTTGGATACCTTAGAAAATCATCAAGAAGATTTTAACACTACCGATATAGATACCTTAGAAGATTTAGAAAGTGAGTCGCAACACGTTAGCGATGTTCTAGTCACTCAGATAATCTTGTGTATTGCAATACTCACTGGAGTGTTTATATTGAACATATTTAAACCTGATATTAGTACCTACATAATAGATACTTTTAAATATCAAACTTCCGTAGAACTCTCCGATACTCTAAAAGGCTTAATAGGTTGGCTCTATGATAGAGTTCAAAGTTAAGTCTATAACATATAGGTTAGATTTTTCATTCTTTCTATTTTGGGCTATGATGTATCTACTAGGGCGTGAAAAGATGGTCTTGCCTATGTTCTTAGCGTGTTTAGTCCATGAGATGGGACATATTGTTCCTATGGTAATATCTGGACGTAAGATAAAATCCATAGAGTTCGGTGGTACGGGCATAAAGATAGTCCCACTCTACGATAAGATGCTACCTATAGAGTGGGATATTATTATAATGATATCGGGGTGCTTGAGTAACTTTCTATTGACTGCAATAGTATTGATGTTTAAAATCTATCCACTATATAATGTGGCTTACGTTAGCCTATCACTTGGTATATTTAACGCTCTACCTATAAAATCTTTAGACGGCTACGATGTAGTACAATTAATAGTTAATAATTATTAAGATGCCAATAACTGCATTGCAACTATGCAAATTTTAAAAAAATATCTAACATTTTAAAAAAACACTTGCAATTTTTTTTAATATATGTTATGATAATAAAGCATTTGAAATCCGTTGAACCTGTACTCTAAGGTTTAATGAGGATTAATGCCATTAATTATCTTATATGACATTAAATTGAACATTCTTCTGCGTTGTAAGGTTATTATATGGGAAGAAACAAAGTCAGAGATGCCAGAGTTTCGCTAGACCTATCTACAATGCCTATAGACGTTTGGAATGTTTGGAAATTATTTAGGAGGTTTTTTTACAATGGACGCATTGAAACTTATTTCTCAAGACAGCTTAAAGGCTGAAGTACCTCAACTATGTATCGGTGATACTGTTAAGGTATATGTAAGGATTAAAGAGGGCGACAAGTACAGACTTCAAGTTTTTGAGGGTACTATCATCTCAAAGAAACATGGCGGAATAAATGAAACTTTCACAGTTAGACGTGTTGCTCATGGTTGTGGTATTGAAAGAGTATTCCCAGTACATTCTCCTATCGTAGATAAGGTTGAAGTAGTTAGAAAAGGTAAGGTTCGTAGAGCTAAGCTATATTATCTTCGTGATAGAGTGGGTAAGGCTGCTAAGGTTAAAGAGGCTATCCGTTAATTTTGGACGGTCATTTAATACCGTCTTTCTCATGTAAAGGAGGGACGTTAAGTCCCTTTTTTTGCTATATTGCAAAGTTTCGGAGGTTTTTTTAATGGATTCTAATAATATAAACAACAAAAATAATGACTCAAACGCTACTAACGATACTTCGGTTAATGCAGAACAGAAGGTCGATACACATTCTCACAGTACAGATACTTTTGAAGGTTTAGAGGACGAAGATAAGCCCCAAAAGAACATTATAGATGAGTTTTGCGATATGGTTGAGTCTGTACTGTTCTCAATATTTACTGTAATATTAATATTTACGTTCTTGTTTAAGGTTGCATCTGTGGTAGGTACTTCTATGGTTCCTACTTTACAGAATGATGATAAGTTAATAGTATCCTCTGCATTCTATAGCAACCCTAAAAATCAAGATATTGTAATAATAGATTGTGAAAATGCTCATCTCCTTGAAGATTCCGACGGTGACGGTAATGTGGACGATGTCTATGAAACGGCTGGTTTAAATAAAACCATAGTTAAGCGTATCATTGCAGTGGAAGGTCAAACTTTAGATATAGACTTTGAAAATGGTAACGTATATGTAGATGGCGAGATTATAAATGAGCCATATATTAACAATCTAACGTTGCAAGACCACGGTTCATTTGAGTATCCTATTACTATTCTAGAAGGCTATGTGTTCGTTATGGGTGACAACAGAGGAGTGTCTAAGGATAGTCGTAGCGATGAGGTCGGTTTAATACCTGTAGATGACATTATTGGTAAGGTCATATTAAGAATCTCTCCTCTTGAGAATTTTGGACTGTTGGATTAATACATATCTAAAGTAACTACTATGCTCTTGGTGAAAGGAGATTTTTATTATGGAAGTTAAGAACATACAATGGTTTCCTGGACATATGGCAAAGACTCGTCGAATGATTAAAGAAAATCTCTCTTTGGTCGATGGTGTGGTGGAAATCTTGGACGCTAGAATACCGTTCTCTAGCAGAAATCCTGAAATGGATAGGCTTGTTAAGGGTAAACCTAAGATGCTTCTGCTAAACAAGGCAGACTTAGCTGACCTTAACGTTACTAACCAATGGATAGATTACTACAAAAAATTAGGCGTTTCTGCAGTACTCCCTATAGATTGTAAAAGCGGTAAGGGTATTAAAAACTTCTTACCTACGTTAAAAACTCAAGTATTGAACGAATTAGTCACTAAGCGTGAAAGCAAAGGTATGTTTGGAGTTCCTCTTAGAATTATGATTGTTGGCATTCCGAACGTTGGAAAATCATCGTTTATAAACAAGATGGCTGGTGGTAAACGTGCTAAGGTTGAAGACCGTCCAGGAGTTACTCGTACTAAACAATGGGTAAAGTTTGGAGAAGATGTAGAAATGTTAGATATGCCAGGAGTCCTTTGGCCTAAGTTTGAAGACCAAACGGTAGCTCATAGGTTAGCTTTTACGGGTGCAGTTAAAGATGATGTTATAGACCTTGAAACACTATCCATGATGTTGCTTGAAAACTTAGCAGAAAACTATCCAAAAGCTTTGATTGACCGCTACAACGTAGAAATATCTTCTGAGGATAACGGAATATCGCTATTGGAGAAGATAGGCAAAAGACGAGGTATGTTAATATCGGGTGGTGAAGTAAATACCGAAAGAGCATCTATTATGGTTATGGACGAGTTTAGAGGTGGTAAGTTGGGTAGAGTTACCTTAGAAACTCCAAAGTCTATAGCAACTAACATGAAATAAGGATATTAGTACTATGAATATATCGAATGATTTAATAGCCTTCGATGAAGAGTTTAGAAAGGGTCACAAGATAGTCTGCGGTGTAGATGAGGCTGGACGTGGTTGTCTGGCAGGTGAAGTCTATGCAGGAGCAGTAATCTTTGATGAAACTACCTACATTGAAGGTCTAAATGATAGCAAAAAACTGTCTGCTAAGCAAAGAGATTTTCTCTTTGATGAGATAGTATCTAAGTGTGTGTGCTACTGTGTAGCTACTGCTACCGTCCAAGAGATTGAAAGCCTTAACATATTAAACGCTTCTATGTTAGCTATGAAACGTGCCGTTGAGGGATTAAGTGTTAAACCAAATATAGTACTTGTAGATGGCAACAAGATTCCTAATATAAACGTTTCAGAGGTGTACAGCATAATTAAAGGTGATGGAAAGTCTTTTAGTATCGCTGGTGCATCGATATTAGCTAAGGTCTGTAGAGATAGGTATATGCTTCAAATGGCAGAGAAGTATCCTAACTACGCTTTCGATAGGCATAAAGGCTACGGAACTAAGTTACACTATCAAAGGCTTGAACAGTTTGGTAAGTGTGATATACATAGACCATCGTTCTTAAAAAAGTTCTATGAGTAATTACTATAAGAACGTTGGCAATCTAGGAGAGGTTGAAGTCTGTCATTACGTATCTAATATGGGGTACGAGGTGCTATATAGAAACTATACTATTCGTGGTGGTGAAATAGATATTATAGCTTGTGACAACGAATACATACTATTTATAGAAGTCAAAACTAGACGCTTCGATTATATATCTAGTGGGTTACAAGCCATTACACAAGCAAAGAAAAGATGCATAGTTAAGACGGCATCTCACTTTTGCAGTAATCGAATGGTTAAACTTCAGCCACGTTTCGACGTTGCTGAAGTGATTATAGATTGTAATCAAAACGTTTTGGAAGTAAACTACTATCCTAACGCTTTTGATACTTCTGACTTGGGAATATATATTCCAATATACTAAATTTTATTTAAGGGTGATTTTTATGTTTTATAAAAGTACTAGAGATAGCTCAATAAGTGTGGATAGTGCTACCGCTATCTCACAAGGTATATCTGCCGAGGGTGGACTATTCCTACCTAGTGAGATTCCAAGCATCACATTAGATGAGATTAAGGCTATGGCAGATATGTCCTATGCCGATAGAGCGTTTAACGTGTTTAAGAAGTATCTAACCGATTTCACCGACGCTGAAATTCATTACTGCACAGACAACGCTTACACTACTAAAAACTTCGATACCGAAAACATCGCTGAGATTGCTCACCTCTTCGATGGAACTTATATGCTAGAACTTTGGCATGGGCCAACTTGTGCTTTCAAAGATATGGCTCTTCAAATATTACCTTACTTCTTGACTACATCTATTAAGAAGTTGAACGTGGATAAAAAAGTGGTTATATTAGTAGCTACTTCGGGAGATACTGGTAAGGCTGCTCTTGAAGGCTTTAAAGATGTTGAAGGTACTCAAATTATGGTGTTCTATCCTGAAGATGGTGTATCACCTATGCAAAAACGTCAGATGACTACTCAAGAGGGTGGTAACGTTGGAGTATGTGCTATTAAGGGCAATTTCGATGACTGTCAGAACGGAGTTAAGGCTATATTTACTGATAGTGAGGTTAAAGAAAAATTATCTAGTGGTGGATATATGTTCTCTAGTGCTAACTCTATCAACTGGGGTAGGTTAGTTCCTCAAATAGTATACTATGTATCATCTTACGCAACGTTAGTCGCAGATGGTCAAATAGAACTAGGCGAGAAGATTAACATAGTAGTACCTACTGGAAACTTCGGAAATATATTAGCTGGATATTATGCTAAAAAGATGGGCGTGCCTATAGGCAAGTTAATCTGTGCATCTAATGTGAATAAGGTTCTAACTGACTTTATAGATACTGGTATCTACGACAAGAACCGAGAATTCTATGCTACTTGCTCACCATCTATGGATATTTTAATATCATCTAACTTAGAAAGATTACTCTACTTAGTTACTGGTGAAGATGATTCCTTAATTCGTGATTGGTTCTCTCAACTATCCACTAATGGTAGGTACGAAGTAAACGACACCGTTAAACAGGTTATGAAAGAAGAGTTCTTTGGTGGTTTCTGCAATGATGTTGATACTAAGAAAACTATTAAAGATATCTATGATAAGTACGGATATACTTGCGATACTCATACCGCAGTGGCAGTTAAAGTATATCAAGATTATAAGGCTCAAACTGGTGATACTACTAAGACTATCATAGCATCTACAGCTAGTCCATATAAGTTTAGTGCTAGTGTCCTTGAAGCTATAGATGGTAAGGTTTCTAACATAGATGAGTATGATATGGTAAACATCTTAAATGAACGTTCAAATATGCCTATTCCAAAGTCTTTAGCAGAACTAAAAGACAAAGAAAGACGCTTTAGTGGTTCTATAGAAAAAACCGATATGAAGTCTTTTGTATTAGAAAATTTAGGACTTTAAACATATGAGCCTATTTGTAATAAGTGATTTGCATCTATCGTTGAGCAATCCCGAAAAGAGCATGGAAATCTTTCAAGGGTGGGACGGCTATGTGGAAGTTTTAAAATCCAATTGGCAGAGCAACGTTAAACCTACAGATACTATAGTAATCATGGGTGATATAACTTGGTCGAATCGCATACAAGATGCTTATCAAGATTTTAACTTCTTAAACTCTTTAAACGGCTTTAAGATTCTTGGCAAGGGAAACCATGACTACTTTTGGACTACTTATAAAAAAGTAACAGACTATTTTCAATCTAATGGTTTTAATACACTTCACTTACTACACAATAATTTTTATAGGTATAAAGATTATGCTATATGTGGTACTCGTGGTTGGATAAATATCGATGGCGAAACTGTTAATAAGGCAGGACATATCTTAGACAATGACAAGGTAATGGCTAGAGAAGTTCAACGCTTAGAGGTTTCTATATCTATGGCAGAGGCTGAGGGCTTAGTTCCTATAGTGTTCTTACACTATCCGCCTATATTTGCTAACGCTTATAACTATGATATCTTAGACGTTCTATACAAACACAACATAAAAGATTGCTACTATGGGCATCTACATGGAAAAAAGTTTCATAGTTTAGCCATAAATGGCGAACGTGATGGAATTAACTTTCATTTAATATCGGGTGATTTTATACAGTTTAATCCCGTAAAAATCATATAGTTTTGTGCAAAACATAGAACAATACGTTTTTATATAGAAAACTTTTTTGTAATATGCTATAATGTCTAATGTTATATTACGTTTTCTGTATCAACATATAATATACCGAACGTGAGTTGAAACAATAAATAATTAATAGTTAATAATTAACAATTATTAATTAAATAGAACCGTGGGACTAATGGGGATAGCTCGTTGATACTTACATCATTAGGTGTATTGAGCGAGAAACTTCTACCTCTATGTGTTAGCATAAGTGGTGAAAGTAGGTCACTATGTTTTAGAATATTTCAACATAAACAGCAAGGATTCCCTAACTTCAGTAGCGTAAGTGACGGGATAGTTTGCAAAAAGAAAACTTAACACAGTGGTAGACGGAGAAAAATCGGTATCTTCCACTGACACTAGGTCAATTCATGCGTACCAATGTACGCACGTCGCACTCCGATAATATACCGAGCGTGGATTGAAACAAGGAGGAATAAAGTAATAATGAGTTTAAAATCATCAACTAATACAGCCGTTAATACTTATGAATTAATTATTGAAGTGGGTGGCGAGGATTTCGACAAGGCTGTAAACACTGTTTACAACAAAGAAAAGAAGGATATTCAACTAAAAGGCTTTAGAAAGGGTAAAGCTCCTAGAAAGTTGGTTGAAAAAGAGTTTGGTGAAAATGTTTTTTGGGAAAATGCTATTAATGACCTCTGCAATAGCGAGATTCCAGTTGCAATAGAACAGGAAAAACTTGAAATAGTTGATACTCCAGCCGTTGAATTGGTATCTGCTTCTATAACCGATGGCGTAGTTTTAAAGGTTACTTGCACTACTAAACCAGAGATTACTATAGAAAATTACAAGGGTATACTTGCTGAAAAACCATCTGAGGAAGTTACAGATGCTGATGTTGATGCTCAATTAGAGCAGATGCAGAAGAGAAATGCTAGAATGATATCTATAGATGACAGACCTGCTCAACTAAATGACCAAGTGGTTATAGACTTTGAAGGTTTCCAAGATGGCGTAGCTTTCGAGGGTGGTAAGGCTGAAAACTTTGAGTTAGGTTTAGGTTCTCACCAATTTATCCCTGGTTTTGAAGATGCTATAGTAGGTCACAACGTTGGCGAAGAGTTCGATATTGATGTGACTTTCCCTGAAGATTACGGCATGGAAAGTCTTGCGGGTAAACCTGCTACCTTTAAGATTAAGTTACACGAGATTACCTCTCAAGAACTACCAGAGTTCGATGACGACTTCGTTAAGGAAATCTCTGAGTTCGATACCGTAGATGAGTACAAGGCTGACGCTAGAACTAAGTTACAAGTAAGCATGAAGAACAACTCTGAGGCTGAGTTTAATAACAACGTTATGCAAAAGGTTATTGATTTAGTTCAAGGTGAAATTCCTGAGTGTATGTTCAGACAGAGAGTAGATAGGTTAGTATCTGACTTTGAACAGAGATTAAAGACTCAAGGTATGGGCTTAGATATGTATCTACAGCATACTGGTATGGACTTAGACAGTTTTAAGGAAACCTTTAAGGAAAGAGCTAAGGACGAAGTTACTCTTAGACTAGCTCTTGAAAAGATTGCTGAACTTGAAAACGTTGAGGTTTCTGATGAAGAGGTTGATAACTACATCAAAGAGATTGCTGATGCTAACAAGGTAAACGTTGATATGGTTAAACAGTTTATTGGAGTTGAAAACATTAGAGCAGATTTAACCGTTGAAAAGGCTAGTAATTTAGTACTCGAAAATGCAGTTGTACAATCACCAGCAGAAGTTCCAGCTGAGTAAATTTGTTTTAACCCTTATGAAACGTTCTATTGACTTTTTTAACGTTTCATTATATAATGTACTTTAGGGCGGATACTATCCGCCCTAAATATACAAATAATATATGTATTTTAGAATGAAAGGAAGTTGTTTTTATGTCTATGTATGTTCCTCACGTTGTTGAACACACCAGTAGAGGTGATGTATCTTACGACCTATATTCCAGACTATTAAATGATAGAATTATTGTACTATTTGACCAAGTAACCGATGATTCCGCTAGTTTAGTAGTTTCACAGTTACTATACCTAGAAAGCCAAGATAGTGAAAAGGACATTAATCTGTATATAAATAGTCCAGGTGGTTCTATAACTGCAGGTATGGCTATCTATGATACCATGAACTATGTTAAGTGTGATGTTTCTACTATCTGTATGGGTATGGCTGCATCTATGGGAGCATTTTTGCTATCTAGTGGTGCTAAGGGTAAGCGTTTTGCACTCCCTAACAGCGAAATTATGATACATCAGCCACTTATTGGTGGTGGTGGACTATCGGGACAGTGTACTGATATTAAAATCCATTCCGACCATTTAGTTAGAACTCGTGATAAGTTGAACGAAATTTTGGCTAAGAATACTGGCAAACCATTGGAGATAATTCAACAGGATACTGAAAGAGATAACTTCTTGACTGCTCAGCAAGCTATGGAGTACGGTCTTGTAGATAAGGTTATTACCAATAGATAGGAGTACAACTAATGGGTATAAATGACAAGAACATAAAAAGATGCAACTTCTGTGGTAGGAGTGAAAATAGAGTCAACAGTCTATTCTCATCTGGAGAGTATAATATCTGTGACAATTGCGTCAATATTTGCTACAAAATGTTATTAGAATCTCTTGAAAAAGAACGTGAGGAAGAGGAAAAAGAAAAGGAAAAGCGTAGCAATCCACAACCTAAGAGCAAAGTCCCTGAAGTACCTTCAGTTAAGAACATACAACCTAAGAACTTCTCTATTAAAACGGTTGACTTAAAGACTCCTAAGGAGATTAAAGCAGTCTTAGATGAGTACGTTGTAGGTCAAGACTTAGCTAAGACTACTCTTGCAGTTTCGGTATATAACCATTATAAGCGTATTTTAAGTACCGACGACGATGACGACGTAGAGATTCAAAAGAGTAATGTGCTTCTATTAGGCCCTACTGGTGTAGGTAAGACTTTTTTAGCTCAAACTTTGGCTAAAACTTTAGACGTTCCTTTCGCTATCGCCGATGCAACTACCTTAACTGAGGCTGGTTACGTGGGTGATGACGTTGAAAACGTCCTTGTAAGATTACTTCAAGCAGCTGACTACGATGTTGAAGCAGCTGAAAGAGGTATAATATACGTCGATGAGATAGACAAGATTGCTAGAAAGTCTGAGAATACTTCTATCACTCGTGACGTTAGTGGCGAGGGTGTTCAACAGGCTCTATTGAAGATAGTTGAAGGTACAGTATCTAACGTACCACCACAAGGTGGTAGAAAGCACCCTAATCAAGAGTGTGTTCAAATAGATACTAAAAATATACTATTTATATGTGGCGGTGCTTTTGATGGTCTTGAACAAGAGATTCTAAAAAGAACACAATCTTCGGGTATAGGTTTTGGTGCTGAAATAGTTACTAAAAAAGATGGTGAATCTAACATATTTAGAAAGGTTACTACTCAAGATATTGTAAAGTTTGGTATAGTCCCTGAGTTAGTGGGTCGTCTACCCATTATAACCGTACTAGATGAGCTTGATGAGGAAGCTTTAGTAAACATTCTAACCAAGCCTAAGAACGCTTTAGTTAAACAGTATAAAAAACTATTCTCTTACGATAACGTTGAGTTTGAAATTGAACAAGATGCTCTTGTAGAGATTGCTAGAAAGACTCTACAACAGAAAACAGGTGCTAGAGGTCTTCGTTCCATAGTTGAAAAGATTCTAATGGACGTAATGTTTGAAATTCCATCTCAAGTTGGTGTTAAAAAGGTTACTATAACTGTAGATTGCGTTATGAACAACGCTAAACCTTTAGTAGAATATTACGAAGATTCTTCCTCTAAGGATATCCCACTAGTTGAAGAAAAGGCTAATAGCTAACCTTTAGAGTGATTGATTGGTCTTTGTTAAATCCCCCTCTAAGAGGTTATCAAAAGAGGGGGACGGTCTTTATATACTTCGTGTTACTTTTGTGAGTATTAATTAAACGTACAACCGTGAGACTCACGGGGATAGCTCGCTGATACTTACACTATGGTGTATCGAGCGAGAAACCCCCATCGCTATATGTTAGTATAGGCGGTGGGAGTAGGTCACATACTACTCTTTATAGGAGGTAATTATGAGCCAAGAAGTTTTTTCTATTCCTGCCATAACCCTAAGAGGTGTGGTTATATTTCCAGATATGAATATTAGTTTCGAGGTGGCTAGAAAAAAACCTATATCTGCCATTAAGAGTGTGCTAACCACCGACAGAAAGATTTTTGTAGTTACTCAAAGAGATTCATTTCAAGAAAACCCTAAAAATATTGACGAACTATACGATATTGGCGTCATAGTTGAGATTAAACAGATTATAAACTATCAAACAGAAACGATGCGTATACTTGTAGAGGGTATTGAAAGGGCTAAACTAGTAGATATCAACTTTGACGGAGAGTTCTATAACGCAGAAGTATCTTTATTGCCAGAAGATGATACCTTAGATGCTGATGAAAGAATACAGATTAAAGCTATAACAAACTTAATAAATAATGCTTGTGAAAAGTATTGTAGTATAGCTCCTATTAATATGTCTAATAGTTTAGTTGAAAGCATGGTTCTCTGCAAAGACCCTGTACAACTCTTTAAGAACGTAGTGTTTAACATTCCATTGAACGTAGAAGACAAGCAGTTCCTACTTGAATTAGATACTCTATTTGAACGTTTAACTACCCTTTATACTATGTTGGTAAACGATTTGGACGTTATATCCTTGCAAAAAGGTATCCACGATGAGGTTAAGAACAATATGGATAAGAATCAACGTGAGTACTATATGCGTGAACAGTTAAAGGTTTTATCTGAAAGGTTAGGCGAAAAGGATAGTGAATCTGAAGAGTATCGTAGTAAGATTTTTGAATTGATAACGTCCAATGGCTATGATGATGCTATATCCGAAAAGTTGAACTCTGAAGTGGATAAGCTTGAAAAGATGCCTCCATCTTCACAAGAGGCATACGTTATTAAGAACTATTTAGATACCGTATTAAAACTCCCTTGGGACGAACCTAAGACCAGAAAGGTATCCATTAAGACTGCTAGAAACGTCCTCGATAAAGACCACTACGGCTTGACTAAGGTTAAGGAAAGAATACTTGAAACCTTAGCTGTACAATCGTTAGCACCTAAGAATAATGGTAATATTATATGTTTGGCAGGTGCTCCAGGAATCGGTAAGACTTCTATATGTAAGTCTATAGCTAGGTCTATTAACAGAAAGTACGTTAGAATATCTTTGGGTGGCATTCGTGATGAGGCAGATATACGTGGACACAGAAAGACATATATAGGTGCTATGGCTGGTAGAATAGTATCTGCTATGATTGAAGCAGGGGTTAAGAATCCAGTAATACTCCTTGATGAGATAGATAAGATGAGTAATGATTTCCGTGGTGACCCATCTTCTGCGATGCTTGAAGTACTCGACAAGGAACAGAACTCTAAGTTTATAGACCACTATATTGAAGTTCCATTTGACCTAAGTGAGGTTATGTTCATAACTACCGCAAACGATGTTACTAAGATTCCTGCTCCATTACTAGACAGAATGGAACTTATTGAGCTTCCTAGCTATACTAGAGAGGAAAAATATCACATAGCTAAAGAACATTTAATACCTAAGCAGATTAAAGAAAACGGTCTAAAGGGTACACAGATTAAGTTTGATGATACTGCTATATACTCACTAATAGATTTTTACACTAAAGAGGCTGGTGTTAGAACTCTTGAAAGAAACATATCTACGCTGTGTAGAAAGACTGCTAAGGAAATCGTAGAGGGTAATTGCAAGAGAATAACGTTTAAGAGTGAGAATTTAGAGGAATATCTAGGTGTAAAGAAATATCTTGCAGAAGATAGTATGCAAGATGATGAGATAGGTGTAGTTAATGGTCTGGCATGGACTGCTGTTGGTGGCGTCTTAATGCCTCTTGAAACTATAGCTTTAGATGGTACTGGCAAGATTCAAGCTACTGGTTCACTTGGTAATGTTATGAAAGAAAGCTCTAGTATTGCAGTTAGTTATGTAAGAAGTATTGCAGATAGATATGAAATCCCACAAGATTTTTACAAAACTATGGATATACATATCCATGCACCAGAGGGTGCTGTCCCTAAAGATGGGCCATCTGCTGGAGTTACTATGGTAACCTCTATAGTATCTACGTTGGCTAAGATTCCAGTACGTCACGATGTAGCTATGACAGGTGAAATTACTTTGCATGGTAAAGTATTGCCTATTGGTGGACTTCGTGAAAAATCTATGGCAGGATATAAGGCAGGTATTAAGACTATAATAATTCCAAAGGGAAACGAACCTGACCTTAAAGAAGTCGATGAAACCGTTAAGAACTCTGTCAACTTTGTACTTGCTGAAACTTTAGATGATGTTCTATCTAATGCTTTAACGCAATCAACAAAAGTTCCCCCCACTTCTACAAGTGGTAAGATAGATTGTATGTTGTACTCTGTGAAATTACCAAGCGTGAGTCGAAACAATAGGTTAAGTTTATAAGGCGGATAAGTAAATCTATCCGCCTTAAAATAGAAAGAGGTGCTTTTTTTGAACTATAACAACGTTAAGTTTTTAAAGTCCTATGGGACGTTTAACCAAATACCGCCATGTAGTAAGCGTGAGGTAGCCTTCTCTGGACGCTCAAACGTAGGGAAGTCAACCTTAATTAATAAGATTTTTAATAGAAAGAATCTTGCTAGAGTTTCCTCAGTTCCTGGTAAGACTGCTACTATAAACTTTTTTGAACTTGAGAATATCCACTTTGTAGACCTTCCTGGATATGGCTATGCAAAGGTATCTAAGAGTGAAAAAGAACGTTGGGCTGGGCTTATTGAGGGATATTTGAACTCCAATAGGGATATAAGGCTCATCATACAGTTGATAGATATGCGTCACCCACCCTCTAAAGATGACCTTCACATGATTAACTTCCTTATAGAAAATGAACTACCATTCATAATAGTATTAACCAAAGCCGATAAGCTTAAAAAGATGGCTCGTTTAGAACGTATGGAATCTTTTAAATCAGAAATTCCATACTATGACCAGATTACTGTAATTCCATTCTCTTCAGAAACTCGTGAGGGCGTAGAAGATGTTCGTAAAATTATCGAGGAAATTTCCACCGATGAAGATTAATCACGTTGCAATGTACGTAAATCATTCTTAACAAATATTTCTACCTTTTTTGATATCAAGAGTTTTCATAAAAATATTTTCTAAAAACCCTTTACTTTTATACTGTACTGTGTTAAAATGTTATTAGATGAAATTCTTGATTGAAAGGAAGTATTGAAACTATGAACGATGATAAACTAAAAGATGAAGCTTTAGATAACCTCTTTAAAGCTATACTATGCCTTGAAACTATTGACGAGTGCTATAAGTTCTTTGAAGATTTATGTACGGTGTTAGAGTTAAAGTCACTATCACAAAGGTTACAAGTTGCTAAGATGTTAAGTGAACATCATGTATACAGCGATATAGTAAAACAGACTGGTGCATCTACAGCTACTATTAGTAGAGTGAATCGTTCACTAAACTATGGTAGTGACGGCTACGATATAGTATTTAAAAGATTAGCGTTAAAAAATGGTAAACCTAAAACTGAGATTAATAATAACTATTACGATAACTTTTCCTACTACTACGATGATTTAACTAAAAATGTGAACTACAAAAAAAGAGCATCTTACTTTAATAATATAATTGAAAGGTTCAATGGAAATACTTCTGGGACTCTACTTGATTTAGCTTGTGGTACGGGAAGTATATCCGAGGAGATGGCTAGACTTGGATATGATGTTATAGGTACAGATATCTCAGAGGGTATGCTAAACGTGGCTATGAATAAAAAGTTTAATAGCGGTTTGGATATACAATACTTAAAACAAGATATGCGTAAGTTAAATATGTTCGGTACTATAGATAATATTCTATGCGTCCTTGATAGTTTAAACCATCTACCAAACTTAGACGATATTAAACAAACCTTTAGCAGAGTATCTCTATTTGCAGAACCTAATGGATTGTTTATCTTCGATATGAATACCATATATAAGCACAGAGAGATACTATCTAACAACAGTTATATCTACGAAACGAATAACGTATTTTGTGCTTGGGAAAACTATTATAATCAAGATAGTGAAAACAATCAAGTAGATATTGTCTTAAACTTCTTTGAATATCAAGAAGATGGTTCATTTCATCGTTATATTGAAGAGTTCTCAGAGTGGGCTTATAGTGTTGATGATATCTTAGAAATCTTGGAAAACGTTGGATTTATGTTACTCGCTATGTATGACGATGATACTTTTAATCCTATACATGAAAGTTCCGAAAGAATAGTGTTCGTTGCTAGAAAGGTGAGATAAGACTATGGCAGTATTAAAAAGAGCAATATCTATGGACGCATCTGCAGTATCTACTGTAATAGATGCTACCGATATTGTGAATGAAATAGAAAAGATTCATAAGACTTCAGCAGTAGTATCTGCAGGATTGGGTAGGTTGACTATAGCAACATCTTTAATAGGGTATAGTCTTAAAGGTGAAGATGACAGCGTTACCCTCAGAATGGACGGAAATGGCTTAACTGGAGCTTTAATCTGCGTGTCTGATAGTCATGGAAACGTTAAAAGCTATGTATCTAATCCAGTGGTTGAGATACCTTTAAATCCATATGGTAAGCTAGACGTTAAAGGAGCTATAGGTACTAATGGAACTCTATCGGTCATTAAGGATTTAGGTCTTAAAGAACCTTACAGCGGAACAGTTCCCATAGTATCGGGAGAGGTTGCCGAGGATATAGCTAATTACTTCGCAACTAGTGAGCAAACTCCTACGGTGTGTGCTTTGGGTGTTTTGGTAAATCCCGACTTGACTATTAAAAGGGCAGGTGGATTTTTAATACAACTGTTGCCGTTTGCTAGTGAGGAAGTAATATCTGCTATTGAAAAGAACATCAAGGATATTAAACCTATAACTACCATGTTAGAAGAGGGGCAGACTCCTGAAGATATTGCACTATCGCTCTTAGATGGTCTACAACCTAACCTATTAGATGAGGCTAATCCTACTTACAAGTGTGACTGCTCAAAAGAGCGTGTTCAAAGAGCATTAATATCTTTAGGCAGAGAAGAACTTACTAAGATGGCTAATGAACAAAATCAAACTGAAGTTTCTTGTCATTTTTGTAACAGAAAGTATATATTCTCTAAAGAAGATATATTAACCCTATGTGAATAGTATTGTTGGAAAGAATCTTTTCAAATAGGAAACTTTTCCCTATTTGGAGCATATAATATTATCGTTGGAAGATTCTTAAAAAAATTTCAAAATTTTTAAAAAAACTCTTGACAGATTTAAAACTTTATGCTATACTATTAAAGTCGGTTGAGGTAAGGCACTTGAGTATATCAAACTTGATTAGATTTTTTTAAAAAAAGTTTTCAAAAACTCTTGACAGATTCAAAAAAGTGTGCTATACTATATAAGTCGTCAGTTGATTAAACTAAATCGACAAAGTTTAATAATTATTTGGGAGCATAGCTCAGCTGGGAGAGCATCTGCCTTACAAGCAGAGGGTCACAGGTTCGAGCCCTGTTGTTCCCATATGGCTCGGTAGTTCAGATGGTTAGAACGCCGCCCTGTCACGGCGGAGGTCGTGGGTTCGAGTCCCATTCGAGTCGCTTTAATATGCGGATTTAGCTCATCTGGTAGAGCGCCACCTTGCCAAGGTGGAGGTAGCGAGTTCGATCCTCGTAATCCGCTTTTAAAGATGTATGGCGCTATAGCCAAGTGGTAAGGCACGGGTCTGCAACACCCTTATCCCCGGTTCAAATCCGGGTGGCGCCTTTTAGAAAGGTTACTCAAGTTTTGAGTAATCTTTTTTTGTTTGTTATCTGTTGATTATTTTTTAAATATATGTTGAATTTTTTCCATATCTATGATATAATTAAATCACTATTAAAATTACAAAGGAGTATAGTTTAAAATGTTTAACGATTTAATGGATACTATCGGATTTGTATCCCAGTACGATGCCGAAGTCGGCGACGCTATGGCTAAAGAGTTAGCTAGACAGAAGAGAAATCTTGAATTGATTGCTAGTGAGAATATAGTATCACCTGCTGTAATGAGTGCTATGGGTTCTGTACTTACTAATAAGTATGCAGAAGGATATCCAAATAAAAGATACTATGGTGGTTGCGAATGCGTAGATATCGTTGAGAGTATAGCCATTGAAAGAGCAAAGAAACTCTTTGGTGCTAAGTTTGCTAACGTTCAACCTCACTCAGGAGCACAAGCAAATACTGCCGTATATGTGGCACTTCTTCAACCAGGTGATACCGTTCTTGGTATGAGTCTAGCAGATGGTGGTCACTTAACGCATGGTTCACCAGTAAATATATCTGGTAAGTATTTCAACTTTGTATCTTATGGTATAGACGATGAAACCGAAATGATTAACTATGATACCGTTCAAAAGTTAGCTGAGGAACACAAGCCTAAGTTAATCGTTGCGGGTGCTAGTGCATATCCTAGAAAGATTGACTTTGAAAGACTATCACAGATTGCTAAGTCCGTTGGAGCTTATCTAATGGTGGATATGGCTCACATTGCTGGATTAGTTGCAGGTGGTCAACATATGTCACCAGTACCTTATGCAGATATAACTACTACTACTACTCACAAGACTCTAAGAGGCCCTAGAGGTGGACTTATCTTAACTAATGATGAGGCTCTTGCTAAGAAGATAAACTCTGCTATCTTCCCTGGAACTCAAGGAGGCCCTTTAATGCACGTCATTGCTGGTAAGGCTGTATGTTTCGGTGAGGCTCTAAAGCCTGAGTTCCAAGATTATGCTAGAAGAGTGGTCGAAAATGCTAAGGCTCTAGCAGATGCTCTGCTTAAGAGAGGTTTTAACTTAGTATCTGGTGGCACAGATAATCACCTTATGCTTGTGGATTTAAGACCTTTCAACATTACAGGTAAGGAACTTGAACATCGTCTTGATGAGGTATATATTACAGTAAACAAGAACGCTATCCATAATGACCCCGAAAAGCCTTTCGTAACTAGTGGTGTTAGAATAGGCACTCCTGCCGTTACTACTAGAGGTCTTGGTGTTGAAGAGATGGAAAAGATTGCTGAATACATCTATCTATGTGCTACAGACTTTGAAAACTCTGCTGATAGTATTCGTGAGGGTGTAAATGAAATCTGTGCTAAGTTCCCATTATACTAATTAATAATTAATATGTAATATCGAGGGTGGAGATTTTCCACCCTTTTGAGATATATAATTAAGTAGGTGATAGTTTGAAATATCAAAAGTTAGAAATTGATAGGTTAGGAAAGTTTATATCGTTTGTGTTAAGACATCACCCCGAAAGTATTGGTTTGACTTTAGATGATTTTGGTTATGCTGATGTCAATGAATTGATATCTAAGATGAACGCAAACGGCAAACACATAAATTTTGATACTCTAAAGTATATTGTGGATACTAACGATAAGAAACGCTACTCTTTCAATCAAGATTCCACTAGGATTAGAGCTAATCAAGGACATTCTATCAATGTGGATTTACAACTTACAGAACGTATTCCTCCTAACTTACTATATCATGGAACGGCTATACGTTTCTTAGATAGCATTATGAGTGAGGGCATTACTAAACAGACTAGACAATATGTACACCTATCTAAAGATATCGATACCGCTATTAAGGTTGGAAAACGTCATGGTAAATGTGCAGTTTTAATCTTAAATGCCACTAAGATGTATCAAGAGGGAGTTAAGTTTTACCTATCAGATAACGGTGTTTGGCTTACTGATTATGTAAATCCAAAGTATATACAAGAGGTTCAACCTCATTCATCAAAGAGTACCACCTCTATAGGTGTTGGAATCAACTGTCATGGATTGAAAAAATATGCAGAATAAAAATTTAACTAAAACTTTAGTTATATACTTCATAGTGTTCTATGTAGCATGGGCGATATCTACGCTTTGGCTAATGCCTATAATAGATTTAATCACTAATGAGTATATTGCTAGTATAATAAAGGTTGCAATACTTAAGAATCTAGTTTGGACAGTTCCTGCAGGATTCTTAATTAAAAAGTATCAAGATAGCGTAGAGATATCTTTAAATGATATGTTTACTAATAAGGTTAGTTGGCTGAAGTATCTACCTATATTCTTGCTGTTTACCATATATATATTGGTGTGCAACTATAAACAGTATGGTAGCATAATTATATCTCCAGACTTTAAGTATACTGACTTGATAACCGTACTATTCGTTGGCTTGACCGAAGAATTAGTATTTAGAGGGTGGCTTTTAAATTCTACCATTAAAGGCAAAAAAGATGATGATATATATATTCCCATAGTGATAAACGCTCTACTATTTTTGAGTATTCACTTTCCACGTTGGATTGCCGATGGTATACTTATCACTAACTTTGCAAGTTTAGGATTTATCCAAGTTATGCTATTGAGTGCTATATTTAGCTATATATTTATAAAGACTAAAAGTATATTAGTTCCCATAGCTTTACATATGTATTGGGACTTATTAGTATTCTTGTTAGGATAATATACAAAAGAACCTATCTCATGCTATAGGCTTGAGTAGGTTCTTGTTGTATCTATATAGATTATGCTTACTAGAACATAATCTCATCAGATTGAAAGTTAAGGTTTTTAATCTGTTGTTTAATATCTTTAGGGATATCTTGAAGTTCAAATACTGGTCTACCCACATAGTAACCTTGTATTAAATCCACCCCACAATCTATTACAGTTTTAAGTTCCTCATAGGTTTCCACGCCCTCAGCTAGAACTAATATATCTTTAGCCTTGGCAATCTGAATGAGATTAGTTATTATGTTCTGTCTATTTGAATCATTGTCGCAACCACTGATTATTGAACGGTCTATCTTAATCAAGCTAGGATTAAATGTAATCAAGGCAAGTTCATTGTTGTAACCACTGCCGAAGTCATCGAGAGCTATCTTGCCATGCCATTTTTTAATAAGGTTTATCTTAGTGTTCATGAAATCCATGTTAGATTGTTCGCCCTCTAAAATTTCCATAACTAAGTTAGATAGTATCTCCTTGTGATTCTTTTCTATATATTTAATATCTTCCTCGTCTATTAGGCAGTTAGATATTGAGTTTAAAAAGATTTTAGTACCCTTAGGAGCTTTCCCCTCATCTATTTGGCTATGGAACAATTGCAACGATTCTATCCAAGTTAGACGTTCTATCTTGTAGAGTTTAGAGCAGGTCTTAGCTATTCTAATCAACTCTAAAGGCGATTTTAATGCACTAGATTGTGGTCGCATTAAAGCTTCATATCCATATATTTCACCTGTCTTTGCAGATATAATACTCTGAAAAGCATATTTAATACTACGTTCATCTATGATTCTATTCATCTCTTCTATACCTGTAACTAGTATGGAATCCTTATTGTATGTAGACATATCGAACTCAGCCAAAGCACCTTTAGTAGAGTGTTTTATGGTGTACATAGCAAAATCGGCATACTTTATTAACATCTCATAGGCTTTAGAATCATATGGATAGTATGAAATACCTGCACTAGCTCTTATCTTATAGTGTGTACCATCGGATAGCAAACAATAGCTATCTAATAGATTATCTCTAACCTTATTTACCACTTCTAAGATTTCTTCTTTGGAATTATATCCACTAAGGAATACGTTAAACTCATCTCCCGACATTCTGGCAACTACGCCATTATAAGATTTAAACTGCTTGAATACATTTGCAGCGGCTTTTATATAGTCATCACCAAAGTCATGACCGTAGGTATCGTTGACATACTTTAGATTATCCAAGTCCCACATAATAAATGCACCTACTTTTAAATTGTTTGGTTTAGTAAATAGTCGTTCTATCTTCTTATAGTAGGCACGTCTGTTTAGTAGACCAGTAGTTAAATCGTAGTCACGTTCGTACTCAATCTTTTTGCGTTCTAAGGTTATGCTAGTAACGTCTTGAATTACTCCAATAATGTTGAACTTATCCTGTGTGATATTTAACTTAAAGTATTTTCTATTTATGCCGTTACCCATTGAGAACGTTTTAACTTCATTTATGTTAGCGTTTTCAATGTTAGATAGATTCTTAATCTTAACTATAGGTTCAATTATGTAGTTATTATGGCTACTCTTAGATAGATACTTTATAAACTGATTGAATGTAATATAAGCATCTTCTTGAGGTACGTCGGTAAAGTTTAATAGTGTGATTAAACTTTCACTTATAAATACGTTATCTGAGTTGTAGTCCCAAGTAAACACGCCCATACCTACATCTGCTATAGAGATTATCTTAGAAACTCTAGAGGAAGATTCTTTTA
>Ga0192276_1007_pt1 | contig 124012 bp, 105 predicted proteins | sample Koala_Koa24_I3_FD_131263 | JGI IMG/M metagenome (GOLD analysis project Ga0192276, IMG submission 131263) | Enriched cells from koala feces incubated with labeled cellulose particles, San Francisco Zoo, California, United States - Koala_Koa2-4_I3 ...
GGGTTCGAATCCCCGATGGCCCATTATATGAAAAAGCAATCCATTTGGATTGCTTTTTTTATTATTACTATTTATAATATAAGACTGCACATCTAATAGATACGCAGTCTTAATAGTATTAATATGAATTCATTTTGTTATTGAAATCTTGTTTTAAGGCGGCAAGACGTTTAGTATCGTCAGCACGTTTAGCCCTAGCCTCTTGTTGGATTCTTTGAGTTTCCTCAATACCATTAACAATAGTCTGCCAAGTTTTTTCAAGGGTTTCAATCTGAACAGAATTACCCGAAGCCATTCTTGCAATCATCTTAGATTGTTCAGCGGTATTTTGAGCATTCTTTAAGAGCATCTCATTGGTTTTTTCATCGAGAGCCTTTAGAGCATCTGCTTGAATCTTTTGTCTTCTAAGCATTACCGCTTGTGCCAAAGATTGCTTAAATACTGGCATTGTGATAATAAACGCAGAGTTTATCTTTCTAATTAGATTTAAGTTAGAAAACTGCATTGTTTTTAACATTGGTATAGATTGCATTGCAATATTTTCAGCGATTTTCAAATCCATAACACGTTGGTCTAGTATATCTCTGCACTGTTGAAGATTGCTTAAATCCATGCGTAAGTTTCCATCGTTAGGATTTTGTGCCAACTGTTGTTGAAAGTCCTCAATGTAAGCATCTAACTCTTTAACGCCCTGTTCACCAGCTAAGATATACTCTAATAGGTCATTGTAGTAGTTTAGATTAGCGTTGTACATTATTTCAAGCTTATTGTTTGCTTGACCAATCTCACCCTCGTAGCCTCTAAGTTGGACATATATCTTATCTATCTCTTCGCCCATAGTGTGATATTTACCTAGTATCTTTTCTAACTCTTTTTGAGCATTATTAAAGAACTTTTTGATACCAGTAGGTTGTTCAAGTTCTGTAGCATCAAATTGATTCATTATGTTAGTAAGATGGTTCAACAATTGACCACTATCGTTTACCTGTTCTATACTCATGGAGTTTAAAACTTGGTCAGATGCCTTAGCAACCTCTTCAGCAACCTTAGCTCCAAAGGTTACTAGACTATTAGGATTAGAAACGTCAATTTGACTAGTTATCTTATCAATCTTATCGCTGTTGACGATTTGAGTAGTTAGTTCTTGTTTAACTTCCGACATATCGAAAGTTTCTTGAACTTTTTCAGTTTCGGGGGTAGGATTCGCCGTATTAGTAGTTACAATCTGATTAGAGTTATTGTTACTACTAGATGGTTTAAAGTTTAATGCCATTTTAAATACCTCTTTCTAAATATTAATGTTTTATATTATTTTCGGAAAAATCCGAACTTCTTATTGGACTTTACCTTTGGAATCTTCAAATTTGGAGCGTTTAAATCATACTTAAATTCACCGATGTTGTACTGCTCAAAGGCACGAGTATCGATATAAGTTTCAATATTTTTATAACCTGTAGGAGTATATATTAGTATATCGAAACCTATAAAGTTTAAAAGTAGAAGTAGTATGCACTCGTATACAGAGAAAGGTATCTTGTTAGAATGTATTATTACTATCTTAGGAATCTCTTTAGTGAAGTCATAGTTTTGTATCAATTGGAGTAAATTGCTAGGTAACATAGTACCTACCTTTATAGTCAAGTGCATAATATCTGGATATTTAACCTTTAAATAGCCACTGTCTATCACTTCTTGCATCTTTTGGAATATTAAATCTTGAACACTGTCAGGCATATGGGAGTATTTGTTTATGTTGTTGTTTAACTTTATCCTAGCCAAATCCAATCTAGTACCGTTAAAGTATCCAGTAAAGTCATTTAAATCGTAGTTAGGCTTAAAGAATGGAATAAATCTATAATATATTGAGTTTGGTGTAAGTTTACTCTGTACTTCTTTTAAATATCTACTAGTATCACCATATGGAATACCATCTAACTTAGCAAATATATTAGGTACTGTTACGGTATGTTCATCGGAACTAAAACCAGGGCGATATTTAGATTCTGCATTCCAAAGAAGGTCTATCTCTTCAAAGGTAGTTTTTAAGGTAACCGTTTGGCAGAAAGCATAGTGATGACTTCTAAAAATACAACCATCGTTATATAGTATGTTGTCTAAGTCCTTAGATGCGTTATATGCTGTAGTAGCAACCTTTGCTCTTACTAACTGTTTAGGGAAGTCTTTAATAGCTCCTGTATTAGAGTATTCAAAGGTTTGCATAATTGAGTTTGTATCCAACCTTACAATATCGTTGTAGACCATTTTGTCGGGACAAGCTATTAAAATATCGAAACCTATTGAAGATAGCAGTTCCATAAGAGTAAATTCATGTGAGTTAGGATTTCCATAGAAGAAGAATACAGGTACATCGCATTTTAAAAAGTCTATTAGTTCCACACATTGCCTAAACCAAACGCATACGTTGACACACATTCCAAATAGAGTGTTATTAGATAGTGAGTCTTTTCTTTTGCTCATTAAAGATAGGAATCTTTGCTTTGCAAGAATAGTTCTATCTTTTGAGGTAGGAACTTCTAAATGTTTAATGAACTCCATTATCATAGCGGTAGAGTTGTTTCTATTTATGTTGTAGTATTCTGCACCCTCATCATAGTTAGGTTTTTCTAAACCTTTATCAATGAATATTAATGGCTTAGGTGAATTGGTTATGTTCTTTCTTATGTTAAATAGCATATTTCTATAAGAGTCTTCTTCATCGAAACCAGATAGCAACACAAAGTATACACTTTCATTAGTACCATTGGAAGTATTTATTCTTTGACTCCTTAACATAGATAGTTCTTTTTCAACGTTGTTTTGCGAGAGCATCTCTATTATAGAAACATTAAGTTCTGTCCTTTGTTGGTTTAGTTGATTTATCTTGTCGGCATATATATAGTCATCTACATTTATAGTTTTAAAGTCTATACTTAACGGAGTAAATCTGTTTCCCATTATTAAGTTTGAGTATCTATTAGCAGTATCCGTCTTTAGATATTCGCTATTATCATCTATAAATGATACGGTATTTACTTCGCACCCTAGGTTATGCATGATGTATAACCAATATATCTCGTTCTTAGATGCCGTTCCCATATATAGTATATTGGTAAGTTGATAGGTATTATACCTAATAAACCAACACACAAAACTTATAAAGCTACTTTTTAAAGTACTAGATAATGCTCCTTTCTGTTTAGAATCTTCTAATACAGAATATATAATGTCTGATATTTTTTTAGAATCACCCTTATAGCCAAACTTAGAAAAATCTATATTACCAGTAGATATTAACTTTACTATACTATTATAAATGTATTCTTTGTTTATCTCGTTAGGAATAGTTATTAATTCCATAATCTTTGTGGTTTCTGGTTGAGATGGCTTTGGTATAGGTGTCCTTATTAAGACTCCATTATTCTTAGTCTTTATATATAGTTTAGCAATAGTTTCTCTAATAGAGTTTTCATCATTATAGCCAACATATCTATTATATTTTGTAGAATCCCTTTTTATAGGTACGGTAGTATTAGTATGGATATCGTTATTAGCTCTATTATTCCTTTCAAAGTTTATCAATGTAATCACTCTTTCTTTTTATAATGTACATTAACTATAATATTATTATAACTTTTTAGTGTGCATTTGTCAATATTTTTGTGCAAGTAGCTAATACATAAAATACCCATACACCATCTATCTATTCCCAAAAATGTTGTAATATTTTTGTATTAATAAATCAATTATATTCCATATGTATTCTCATATTGTGCATATTGACCAATTCTTAATCCTATATCAACATATTTACAATGCCCTTTATTATATTTTTAATAAAAATCTTAATTTCCTATTGACTTTTGGTAAGTTTAGTATTAAAATTAAAATATGGTATAGTCTACTATTATTATATCTTACCCTCCCCTTGTATGCACATCGCATTCCGATGATATACTGGGCGTGAGTTAAAACAATTATTTTAGAAAGGAGTTTTTTATGAAAAAAGATATCCCTATACGAGAGAAATCTTTGAAGGTACGTTTTCTCAGTGCGTTGACATCGGTTATGATTCTAATGATGACTGTTGTTCCATCATTGACGGTTTCTGCAGATGAAGTACGTAGCATCAATGGTGAATTAGCTACTACTGATGTTACTCTACTTGTTGGTGACGGCAATAAGTTAGCTGAAGGTGCTTCTAATGCTAGTGATGTTATTGATAATGCTGACAAAACTTATCTACTAGGTATTGCAAGTCAATTCTGTGTTTTCTTGCAAGATGATTTTACAGTGACCGATGCCGATGCTGAAGGTCGTGTCGCTGTAGGTGGTATTGTTTCATTTGATAATTATTGGGATTATCAAATTGGTCAAGGCGACTATACAACAAGTACGGCTATTGAATACCTTACAAATATAGATGGAAATAATATCTATTATGAAGGTGCTGCTCACCTTGTTACTGCAGGGAACTACTTTAACAGAGTTAATACAAAATCTACTTATAATAATACTTATAAGATATTTGCAGTAGGTGAAGATTTTAGTATTGCAAATTGTAAGTATGTAAACGATAGCTATTGGGACGTACAAAAGTATATATATCCTGTAAACCTTATTGATTTTGATGAGGAGTTCCAAAAGTTAGAATCTACATCTAATAAGATAGCAGATAAATCTACTAATGGCATTGCTGAATGGGACGGTAATACTCTTAACCTTACTTGTACTGATAGTGACGCCGAAGTAGTCTACTTTAATGTAAGCGATTGGACTGATGGTGTAGTTGAAGCTATAAACTATATTGACATTCCAGATGGTGCTTATATAATAGTTACTTGTGATGATGATAGTATTTCTATCTATAATGATACAAGCTATTATATTGCAGATTGGGGTAAATCAGAAGTTTTAAATTCAGTAACTACTACTATTAATGGTGAGACTATATCTAAGGTTGAAATAACTGAAGACGGCATGGTTCAAACTTCTAACAACAATGTAAACTCGGAAAGAATATTGTACAACTTCCCTAATGCTAGTACAGTATATATTAATGCTAACTTTAATGGTACAATCTTAGCACCTGATGCAGATGTAACTTCTGCTGAATCATGTGATGGTCACTTATCGGGTGCTTTAATTACAAAATCATTTTCAGGTGGTCTTGAGTTCGGCTATAGACCATATCAAGGTGGTATTGAATTAATTTCTAGTGGTAGTACTGGATATTCAGTTCCTATTTCTAAAGTAGATGAAAATGGCGATGGTTTAGCTGGTGCTACTTTAGGTCTATACGATGAAAACGGTAGCTTAATAAGTACTTGGAAAAGTACTGATGGTACAGATTATATTACCATTCCAACCGCTATAGATTTTTCTGGTGATACTGAATATACTGCAGGAAAAAGTATGATAGATACAATATATACTATCAAGGAAATTACTGCACCTACTGGATACAGCAATACTGACCTATATTATACTGTAGAACTATCAGAAGGTATCCTTGCATTAGACAGTAATGGTATTCCTATTGAAACCTCTGCAATTCTTATAATTTATGACAGTGATGGAAATTATGTAAAGATATATAGGATAACATCTATATTAGATACTTACAATGATGAGGGTACTCTAACTAACAGAAAAATTACTATAGAAGGCACTAGTGATGTTACTTTTAACATAGGATTTAATGACGATGGTGGAGTAACTACTATCACTGATACTGACTTTTCTATAGGTATTGCTGATGTAAATGAATCTACTAGCTTTACTTATAGTGGCATGGAATTCTATTATGATGCTAATAATTATATTATAATGCCTGCTATTGAAACACTTACTTTTGTAAATGAAGAAGTAGGTGCTACTGTCCAACTTGAAAAAGTAGACCAAGATGGCAATAACCTATCTGGTGCTACTGTTGATATCTATGCTTATGTTGATTCTAGTGCTACAAATGATGTACTACTTGCTTCTGACATTTCATTGGATACAACTACTAATCAAGATAATACTATTAGTTATGTTAATGTAAGTGATTATATAACTAATGAAACCTATATAACTAGCGATGGCAAACTAAAACCAGGTGTTTATTATATAGTTGAAAATACTGCTCCAAAAAATGCTATTCTTATAAGTGGCAAACAGTACTTTAAAGTTAATGATGATGGCTCTTTAACAGTTCCATATGATTTCAGTGACCTTACTGTTGAATCGCCTACTACTTATAATATCTCACAGATGGCATTCAATGATGATGGTACTGCTAACTTAACTGTTAATTCTGTAACTTTCTACTATGCCGATGGAACTAGTGAAATTATATCATCAGTAACGACTACTGGTAATAGTTGGTGGGAACTGTTTGATTTAAGTTCTGTTTCTATGAATAATATAATCGGTATTGAATTCAATTGTACTGGAACAGGTACAAGGAAATTAAGAGTTGAAGATACTTCTTGGCAAGAGATAAGTGCTTTAAGCGGTGAAGTTACAAGCGGTATTACATTATTTGGCACTGATACAGTTCCAACGGTCGATAAACCTACTATTACTACTGCTAGTATCTATTTAGAGGATAGTATTATTAAGTTCGAAAATGAAGTTGAGGAAACTATAGAAACTTTCGATGTAACTATAAGCAAGGTTGATGTAACTAACGGCGGAACAGAGTTAGTAGGAGCAACCTTAACAGTAACATCTAACAAGGGAATAGACTTAAGCGGAGTAACTTCTGAAAATGCTACTCTAAAAGTGAGTGATGACAAAGTTTCAGTATCATTTACATCTACAACTACAGATACTGTACTAAGTAATCTACCATGTGGAAAATATACTCTAAGTGAAGTTACTGCTCCAAGTGGATATGCTACAGCAAAAAGTATTACATTTGTAGTAAACGAAGATGGAACTATCACAATAGACGGAAGCGAAGTTGCAAAGGTAGTTATGGAAGATGAAGTTATATCTGCAACTATAAGCAAGGTAGATGCAACTAATGGCGGAACAGAGTTAGAGGGAGCAACCTTAACAGTAACATCTAATGATGGAATTGATTTAAGCGGAGTAACTTCTAATAATACATTAACATATGGTAATAATAATACATCAGTATCATTTACATCTACAACTACAGATACTGTACTAAGTAATCTACCATGTGGAAAATATACTCTAAGTGAAGTTACTGCTCCAAGTGGATATGCTACAGCAAAAAGTATTACATTTGTAGTAAACGAAGATGGAACTATCACAATAGACGGAAGCGAAGTTGCAAAGGTAGTTATGGAAGATGAAGTTATATCTGCAACTATAAGCAAGGTAGATGCAACTAATGGCGGAACAGAATTAGAGGGAGCAATCTTAACAGTAACATCTAATGATGGAATTGACTTAAGCGGAGTAACTTCTAATAATACATTAACATATGGTAATGATAATACATCAGTATCATTCACATCTACAACTACAGATACTGTATTAAGTAATCTACCATGTGGAGAATATACTCTAAGTGAAGTTACTGCTCCAGATGGATATGCTACAGCAGAAAATATTACATTTGTAGTAAACGAAGATGGAACTACCACAATAGACGGAAACGAAGTTACAAAGGTAGTTATGGAAGATAATCAAATTACGGTAAATATTAGCAAGGTTGATATTGCTAATGCTAATACTGAACTAGCAGGTGCTACTATACAAATTATATCTAATGATGGTTTGGATTTAAGCAACGTAACTTCTAGCAATAATAAATTAGATTTAAGCGATAATAATTCGGTTATAACCTTTACTTCTATTAATTCAGCTACAGTATTACAAAAACTTCCAGCAGGTAAGTACACTCTAGTTGAAACTTCTGCTCCAGATGGATATACTATCAATAAGGAGTCTGTAGAGTTTACAGTCAACGAAGATGGCTCAGTTACTGGTAGTACAACTATTGAAGATGAGGTAATTACAATAACTATCAATAAGGTAGAAATAGTTGGTGGCGATGAACTTAAAGGTGCTACTTTAACTATCAAAAAATTAGACGGTAGTAGTATCGGTGATGTTCAAATAGTTGGTAAGAACGCTGAGGATATTCAACTTACTAAGACTGATAATTCTATAACATACGTTACTGATGGCGAATCAGCTTGTACTTTTAGTAATCTAACTACAGGTACTTATAAGTTGACTGAAACTATCGCTCCAGATGGCTATGAAATCGCTCAAGATATCTATTTTAGAATAGATGAAGAGGGTAATATCTTTGTAGGAGAAACTCAACAGGAACTTTCTAAAATCGATGATAAGACTATCGTTATGATAGATGAAAAATCTATTGAGGAAACTACTGAGGAAACTACTGAGGAAACTACCGAGGAAACTACTGAGGAAACTACTGAGGAAACTACCGAGGAAACTACTGAGGAAACCACCGAGGAAACTACCGAGGAAACCACCGAGGAAACTACCGAGGAAACTACTATAACTACAGTTCCAACCGATACAACCATTACTACAACAACTACAGTTCCAACTGAAACAACTACTACAACCAAGGCTACAACAACAGTTCCAACCGAAACAACTACTACAACTAAGGCTACAACAACAACAGTTCCAACCGAAACAACTACTACAACTAAGGCTACAACAACTACAGTTCCAACCGAAACGACAACCACAACCGAGACTACAAAAACTACAGTTCCAACCGAAACAACCACTACAACCGAGACTACAACAACAACAGTTCCAACCGAAACAACCACTACAACCGAGACTACAACAACAACAGTTCCAACCGAAACAACCACTACAACCGAGACTACAACAACAACAGTTCCAACCGAAACAACCACTACAACCGAGACTACAACAACAACAGTTCCAACTGATACAACCACTACAACCGAAACTACTACTTCTGATGATGATTATGAGGATACTACTACTGAAACTACTCTAAACACTGATATTTCTGAAAGCGATACAACTACTAGTGAAACTACAATCACAACGGTGACAACAACTACTAGTGAAACTACAATCACCACAGTGACTACTACTCCTACTGAAACTACTTCCGATGATGAGTACGAAGACACTACTAGTGAAACTACTCTAAATACTGATATTTCTGATGGCGACAATACTACAACTACAACTGCTACTACTACTTCTGAAACAACAACTACCACCGAAGATACTACTACTACTGAAGATATTACTACCACAACTACCGAAGATACTACTACTACCACTACTGAAGATACAACAACAACTACTACTACAACTACCGCCACTACTACCAGTGATTCTTCTAGCCCATCAACTTCTGATAGTGGCTTTGGAGTTGCTCTAGTTGGACTTACAGTAGCAATCTCATTAATGTTTGCTTCTGCTAAAAAGGATAATGATTAATCTTAGTTGCTTTAGATAATCAATTCTAAATAGAAAAATCCCGACCTTTAAAGGTTGGGATTTTTTGCATCTTAGAGTAAAAATAATCGGATATAGGAAAACTATATCCGACTATTAATTATTATTAATTATGTATTAACTAAGCCTTATCGATAGAGCCAAATAGTTCCATCTTTTCTTTAACGATAGTCTTGATAGCCTCAAAACCAGGAGCTAATAGTTTTCTAGGGTCAAATCCCTTACCTTGTAAGTCTTTACCCTCTTCGATATACTTTCTAGTAGCCTCTTGGAAGTATAGTTGACATTCAGTATTAACATTAATCTTAGAAACACCTAAGGAGATAGCTTTCTTAATCATATCAGCAGGGATACCAGTACCACCATGTAGTACTAGAGGAATATCACCAACAGTATTTTTAATAGCTTCAAGAGTTTCAAAGCTTAAACCAGCCCAATTTTCAGGGTACTTACCATGAATGTTACCAATACCAGCGGCTAACATAGTAACGCCAAGGTCAGCAATCATCTTACACTCATTAGGGTCAGCACATTCACCCATACCGATAACGCCATCTTCTTCGCCACCAATAGAACCAACTTCTGCTTCTAGGGAGATGCCTAGAACATCACAAGCGTTTACTAGAGCCTTAGTCTTTTCAATATTTTCCTCAATTGGATAGTGTGAACCATCGAACATGATAGATGAAAAACCAGCATTAATACACTTCTTAGCACCCTCAAATGAGCCGTGGTCTAGGTGTAGTGCTACTGGTACAGTTATGTTAAGTTCTTCAATCATACCATTAACCATGCCAACGATAGTCTTATAACCACACATATACTTACCAGCACCCTCAGATACACCAAGAATTACAGGTGAGTTATTCTCTTGTGCAGTTAATAGAATAGCTTTAGTCCATTCAAGGTTGTTAATGTTGAATTGACCTACAGCATAATGTCCTTCCATTGCTTTATTAAGCATTTCTTTAGCTGAAACTAACATTTTAAGTTCCTCCTATATTAACTGTGACCTACTCCTACCGCCTTATGCTATGCACAGAAGAGGAGTTTCTCGTTTAATACTTTTAATGATGTAAGTATCAACGAGCTATCCCCGTGAGCCTCACGGTTTTATTTAATTAATAATTAATAATTATTAATTATTAAATTTCTATACCAACATTAAATTTTTGCTTATGTTAGTATAGGCAACGTAATATAATATCTAACCATATTATTCTAATCGCTATGATAATTATACTACAAACTTCCGATTTTGTCAATAGCAGGAATGCAATTCTGAACTTCTTGCTACTTAATATTAAAGTAGCTTTTATTGTGATAAAGTAGTTTAAAACCACACATACCACTAAAAAAAGCGTTCCATACGACTTTTTAATTATACCATTTTAACATAGATTTGTCAATAGTCTTAGGTAGGTTAAATACATCTATTTTTTTAGCACTATAGACAGTATATTGAATACTTCTAGTTAGTTGTATAGCTTTAACAGTTTTGTTAAGTTTAAGTGTACCTAATTGTGTATTGATAAATTATCAAAGTTATGATATAATATAATAAGTTGTTTATAAAGGTTATAAGTTAGTACATTTTTTATGCTGAATGTACATATTACCTTGATAATGGAGGGATATATATGAAGTTCAATATGCTTTGAATAAAACAACGTTTAAAGACGTTTCTTCAATTGGGAGTATTACCTATATACTATAAAATATCGATTCGTGGTGAAGTTAATAGCAAAAGAGTTATATTCGCCGATGCCCATAGCAATAGCTTGCCTTACAGCATGGAACTCCTTCATAAAAAGTTTCAAGATGAGGGTTACGAAGTAATCGACTTTATATGTGACTATAATCATAGCGGATTTTTGACTACACTTAAAAGTATGTTTAACTTTATGAAATGCTATGCTAATGCTAAGTATGTAATAATATGTGACTACTTTTTGCCTGTATCTTCAGCCGATAAGCGTCCTGAAACGGTAGTGGTTCAACTATGGCACGCTTGCGGTATGTTTAAAAAGTTCGGTTACGATGCTGAAGATGATATATCAAAGGATTATAAAGGCTTTCCATCTAAAAACTTTGACCTTGTTACAGTAACCTCTAAGATATGCGAAAAAACCTATGCTAACGCTTTCCGTATCTCTGAAAATAACGTTAAAGCTTTAGGATTAAGTCGTACCGATTGTTTCTTTGATGAAACATATCTTCAAAGATGCAAAGATGATTTTTATAACACCTATCCGAACGCTAAAGGCAAGAAGATAGTCTTGTGGGCTCCAACCTTTAGAGGTAATGCAGGAAATCCCATATTGGTAGGTAAAGATGCTATCGATGGATTGCAATCTAAACTTGGTGATGATTGGTTCGTAGTTACTAAGTTGCACCCTCATTTTAAGAATGTACAAGGTTCTAACTGTTCTATACCTACTGAAAGAGTTCTTCCTGTGGTAGATATACTTATCTCGGACTACTCTACAGTGATATTTGAATACTTACTATTCAATAGACCTTTAGTGCTATTCGTTCCCGATTTCAATGAGTATTACTCTAATAGAGGTTTCTACTTTGACTACAGCGAACTTCCAGGGTGTATTGTAAAAGATGGCAATGAACTGGCTAACGCTATAGAGAATCAATTTAAAAATAATGAGTTAGATAAGATTAAAACTTTTCGTGATAGATATCTATCAGCGTGCGATGGTAATGCAACTGACAGAATCTATGATGAAATATTAAGGCTCGGTTTAGGGGGAGATTCAAATAGTTAAGATTTTAAGTTTTAGTGGAATTAAAGATATTATAAATGAACACAAAGGCTATAGTAAACAGATATTTTTATTATCTAAAAATGAATTGATTAAGACCTATATGGGTTCTTTATTAGGCCCTATTTGGGCTTTAATTAAGCCGTTGTTTACTCTGTTTATACTTTGGTTTGCTTTCGATATCGGTCTTAGAAGCGATGGGAATGTACATGGCTTTCCTAGATTTGTGTTCTTATTGGTAGGTTATGTGCCATGGTTCTTTATTAGTGAGAGTATTATTGGTGGTTCAAGAAGTTTAAGAAATAATAGTCAGTTTATCACTAAGATATCTTTTCCAGTATCTAATATAATGACCTTTACGGCACTTTCAAGACTATATGTTCATATTGTTCTATGTGTTTTAATGTACATTACATTGGTTATATTAGGATACTGCCCTAGTGTATATAATCTACAATTTTTCTATTATGTAATAGTTATGTTCTTCTTCTTTTTGGCACTTTCATGGACAACTGCTACATTTAGTGCTATTAGTAAAGACTTTGAGAACTTAGTAAACTCTATTATGACGGGCTTATTTTGGTTATCGGGTGTATTTTGGGATACCTATGACCTAGAAAATGATACTCTAAGAAAACTGATGTATTTTAATCCTATAAACTACTTCGTAAATGGTTATAGAAAATCGTTACTATATGATGAGTTTATATTTGAGCGTTCTACAGAAAATATTATATTCTTTGTAGAATTTATAATAGTAATCCTTTTGGGAGCACATAACTACAAAAAGTTGAGAAAAACTTTACCTGATATACTTTAAAGGAGTATTTAATTAATATGAATGATAATCCTATTATTGAATTTAAAGATGTAACTAAAGAGTATTTTTTATATAAAGATTCAAAGGCTCGTTTTAAGGCTATATTTACTAATAACAAGGGTGTACAACGCCATATTGCACTTAATGGTGTTAGTTTTAAAATATATGCAGGAGAATCTGTTGGCATTATGGGTAAGAACGGTGCAGGTAAATCTACTCTGTTAAAGATGATTACTGGTGTTTCTTTTCCAACTAGTGGTGATATTACAGTAAACGGCAAGGTCGCAGCTTTACTTGAACTTACTGCTGGATTCTCTCCTGAGATGACTGGTCGTGAAAACATATATCTTAAGGGGTATATATTGGGGTTAAACGATAAAGAGGTTAGTAAGATTGAACAGAATATTGTGGACTTTGCAGACTTAGGAGAATATCTTGACCAACCTGTAAAAACGTACTCTAGTGGTATGAAGATGCGTTTAGGATTCGCTATAAACATAAATATAAATCCTGATATCTTAGTTATAGACGAGGCTCTTAGTGTCGGTGATGCAGAATTTAAAAAGAAGTGCAAAAATAAGATTAAAGAGTTGATTGCAAAGGGTATTACTGTACTCTATGTTAGTCACTCTGCTGATAGTTTAAGAGAGATATGTACTCGTACTATATTCTTAATGAACGGCAAAGTAGTCTTTGATGGTTCTACTGAAGAGGGTATTAAGGTATATAATGAAAAGACTAAAGCTAAACCTAAACCTAAAACTAATAAGAAATAGTATTATTTAATAAAAAAATATATAGAAAGTGGTGTAAAAAACATGAGTAAGAACATCTTTGGAGTTATTTTAGCTGGTGGTAACGGCTCAAGAATGGGTAACGTTGAAAAACCTAAGCAGTTTATGGAACTCGGTGACAAGCCTATATTGATTCATACTATTGAAAAGTTTATACTTAATAACTCATTTGAGTGTATTATAGTATTAGTCCCTCATCAATGGATAAAACATACTCAAGATATTATAAGTAAGTATATAACTATCAAGACGGACAGTATATTCGTAATAGAAGGTGGCTCTTCACGAAATGAAACCATTATGCAATCTATTAAGTTTATAGAGGAAAAATATTCTCTTGATGATGATACTATTATAGTTACTCATGATTCTGTAAGACCGTTCGTTACTCATAGAATCATTGAGGAAAATATTTCCTATACTAAACTAAACGATGCTTGTGATACAGTAATACCAGCAACCGACACCATTGTGGAAAGCTATGATGGTGAGATTATAAGTTCTATTCCTAATAGGAGTAGTATGTATCAAGGTCAGACACCACAATCTTTTAAGGCTAAAAAGCTACGAAAGTTATATCTATCATTGACAGAACAGGAAAAATCTATATTGACCGACGCTTGCAAGATTATGGTTCTTAAGGGTGAAAGAGTACATCTAGTTAGTGGCGAGGTGTACAATATTAAGATAACCTATCCATACGATTTAACTATGGCTAGAGCAATTTTGGAGGAATTTCATTAATGTTGAATACTGTCTATCAGTTAAAGCGACCTCGTCAATTTGATATAACTTTTAAACCTATGAGCATAGATTGTGACCATATTATAGTACGTCCAACACATCTTTCTATATGCCATGCCGACCAAAGATATTATCAAGGGCTTAGACCTCAAAGAATCTTGAGTGAAAAACTACCTATGGCACTTATCCATGAGGGCATAGGTAAGGTTGTATATGACCCAACTGATACTTTTAAAATAGACTCTAAGGTGGTTATGATTCCTAATATTCCTATGGAAAGTTGTAACCATATAGCTGAAAACTATCTAAGAAGTTCTAAGTTTAGAGGAAGTAGTTTCGATGGCTTTCTTCAAGAGTATGTATCTTTAGAACCTAGTAGGGTAGTATCTTTGCCTATGGATATAAACGATAATGTGGCTACCTTTACTGAGATAGTATCGGTAGGGTATCATGCTATATCTAGGTTTGAAAAGTTTTCTCATGAGGTAAAAAATACTATCGGTGTATGGGGCGATGGAAATCTTGGATATATAACTTCACTGCTCTTAAAAAAGATGTATCCAAACTCGAAGATATACGTATTTGGTGTGAACAGATTAAAGCTAAATGACTTTACTTTCGCCGATGAAACTTTCTTAGTTGGAAGTATTCCAAAGGGTTTGAACGTCGACCATGCCTTTGAATGTGTGGGCGGTGGAGCATCAGAAGATGCTATTAATCAAATTATAGATTGCATATCTCCAGAGGGAACTATATCTTTAATGGGTGTTAGTGAGAATAATGTTCCTATAAATACTAGAATGGTCTTAGAAAAAGGTCTTAGAATATTTGGTAGTAGTCGCAGTGGTAGAACCGATTTTATTAATCTAATAGAGTTATATAGAAACTGTCCTGATATATTATTGTACCTTGAAAATATTGTTGGCAGTGTTATCACAGTGAGAAGTATTAAAGATATAGTCTTTGCCTTTGAAACCGATATACACTCTATGATTGGCAAAACTATAATGGTTTGGAATAAGTAACTTTAAGAGGAGCAGATGGTTTTGAAAAGATATCTAAAAAGAGTATTTAGTGAGGTTTATCATTTTGTGTTACTTAGAATGTTGTATCCTTTGGTATATAGGTTTTACTCTAAAAAGGATATACTTCCTAACAAGACGGTATTTATAGAAAATGATGCTATATACATCACGGATTGTTTTGCTACCATAGTAAACCAACTTAAACAGAATATACAGTTTAAGGATAGTCTATACTTCTGCTTTTTAAAACAAAATAAGGTCAGCAGATTAAACTATATTAAAAATTGCATACGCATGATTAAAGAAATATCAGATGCAGAGTTCATATTCTTAAATACCTCTAGTGATGTCATCGCCTGTTTGAAAATTAATCCTAAGACTAAACTTATTCAGACTTGGCATGGTTGTGGAGCTTTTAAAAAGTTTGGTCTTAGTAGTTCAGTCGGAACGTTCGGTGCTGATAGACGTATTCAAGAAAAGTATCCTTACCATGCAAAGTATGACTTAGTTACCGTTAGTAGTCCAGAGGCTATATGGGCTTATAATGATGCTATGGGTTTCGATATTAATACTAGTAAGGTTACTCCAATAGGAGTTAGTCGTACGGACGTGTTTTTTAATCAAGAGTTTATAAAGGCATCTAGGGAGAAGTTATATTCAAAGTTCCCTAATGTACTAAACAAAAAGATAATACTATATATGCCTACATTTAGAGGCAGTCTAACCGATGCTAAAGCTCCTAACTATATGGATTTTAATCTAATGCAGAGTGCTTTAAGTGATACTTATATTATGTTAGTTAAGTACCACCCTCTAGCTAAGAGTGTTCCTAGTATACCTAAACTATGTAATGGCTTTATATTTGACTGTACAACATCTTTTTCCCCAGATGAACTGCTCTGCTGTGCCGATATGCTTATTACTGATTATTCCTCTGTGGTATTTGAATTTTCTCTATTTGAAAAGCCTATAGTATTCTTTACCCCCGACCTTGACAGCTACTACGATGAAAGAGGTTTTTATTACAAGTTTGAAGATTTTGTCCCTACTAAGATATGCCGTTCAACCAATGAGTTATTAGAAGTTATAAATAACATAAACGTTGAAGATATAAAGAAAATACGTACGTTCAAAGAAAAGTTTATGTCTAGTTGTGATGGTCACTCTACAGATAGAATTATTGAGTGGCTGATGTTTAATAGTGGAAAAAGTATCCAAAGGTGATGGAGATTATTTATGGAACATTTTATAAAGTATAGTATGTTGATATCTGTATACGTTAAAGAAAAACCTAAGTACTTTGATGAGTGCTTAAACAGCGTATTTTCACAGACGTATCCAGCCGATGAAGTGGTGTTAGTATGTGATGGCAAACTTACTAAAGAATTATATTCAGTGATTGAAAAGTATCAAAAAGAATATCCTAATGTATTTAAACCTATATTCTTAGAACATAATGTCGGTACTGGTAGGGCTGCTAATATAGGAATAGATGCTTGTCAGAATGAACTAATCATTAAGACCGATAGCGATGATATTAGCCATCTCGATAGGTGTGATAAGCAAGTATCTATGTTTGAGTCGGATACTTCTTTGACTATGGCAGGTTCATACATTCAAGAGTTCTCATCAGAAACTGGTGAACCTATCGCTATTAAGAAAGTTCCATTGCAACATGAACAGATTCTAAAGTATGCTAAGAGAAGAAATTCTATAAATAATCCAACTATAGCCATTAAGAAGTCTTTTGCACAGAGTATCGGTGGCTTTAAGGAGAATGCTCGTTGCGAAGATTACAACTTTGTATGTCGTATGTTGATGGCAGGAGCAAAAGCATCTAATATCGGCGAGGTTCTATTGGATTACAGAGTTACTCAAGATAATTATAACCGTCGCAGAAATTGGAGAAATACTAAATCGTTTATACAGGTTAGATGGACTAACTTTAAATGTGGTTTTTGCAACCTATTGGATTTTTTAATTCCATGCACCATGCAACTAATAATGTTTATACTTCCACAGAGTTTAACGGGGTTCTTATATAAAAAATTTTTAAGATAGAATATCAATAGTCGGAACGTTGAAACGCTCCGACTATATATTTATGATGTTAGATATTAATATCCTATGCTCTTCCTCTTAGATGCTATTCTTTCATCTACACCTTCAATAGTATCTTTAACTATACTAGAAGTTCCTGCTACAAAGATTCTTGCACCCGCATTGTACATTAGTTTAGCATTCTCATTAGACATATTTCCATCGGCAAATATGGTGATATCTTCTCTGCCTATCTCTTTTAAGTGTTCATGTAGACGTGCTACTTTCTTTATTACTGATGGTATAATCTTTTGACCCGCAAAACCTGGATTTACACTCAATAGTAGAACACCATCAAGGTAATCATAGATTTCTTCAATAACGTTTAAAGGTGTTCCTGGATTCAATGCTATAACAGGTCTAGCACCTATCTCTTTGATGTATTGCATACACTTATCTATATGCTTTGTGGATTCCCAATGTACTGATACCCAATCGCCCTTTCTGATATCGAACCAAGGCATCTTTTCCTCAGGTTTTTCAACCATAAAATGAAAATCTAAAGGAATGTTAGTTATCTTTCTAAGTTGTTTTACATAATCTACACCTATGGTTATGTTGGGAACGAAAGTTCCGTCCATAACGTCTATATGAAGGAGTTCAATATTGTTGCGTTCAAAAGCTTTTAGATAGTCCATAGTTAAGTCTAAGCTTACACACATCATTGAAACTGATATTTTTCCTTTTTCTTGCATACTTATAAATCCTTTCTAAGTTAATAGTTGTTAGTCATTACTTTTTGGAGAGTTTCCTAATATAAGTTGGTCGATGACTCTGTCAGTAGCCTTTCCATCTGTGTAGGTGAAGTTTTTTTTAATAAAACCGTCCATTTTATTAAATTGATAGTCCTTATTTTCTAAAGCGTCCATAAGTTCATCAAATTCGTGGACAATCTTACCTGGGACTAAGTCTTCATAAGGTTCGTAGAAATCTCTAGTAGCCTCGTAGTACTTTTGGTCAAATGCGTAGAATAACATAGGTTTTTTAAGTAAAGACATCTCATAGATTATCGATGAGTAGTCTGTTATAAGAACATCTACTATGAATAATATGTCATTAACTTCACGATAATCTGTAGCATCGAATATTCTATCCTTGTACTTTTCAGGAATCTCTATACGCTTAGTAACGAATGGGTGAAGTTTTACTATTAAAGTAGAATCTTCTTTAACTAAAAATTCGCCCCATCTGTCTAAATCTAGTTGATGAAATGGAAAAGTAGCATTGGTAGCGTTGTTACCTCGAAAAGTGGGTGCATATAGATATACCTTGTTACAATCTTTACAAGCAGGAAAGACTTCAAACATCTTTGCACGAGTTTCTTTCTTATAGTTCTCATCGAAGAAGATATCTGTTCTTGGAATGCCTATTGGATAGAACTTACTTTCATCTATAGCGAAACCTTCAGCATGATGTTTTACAGAATGGTATGAACTTACTGGAACGTGAGTATAACATTTATGAACTTTAGTATTAAATGGTGGAGCTCCTGCCTTGCCTAACCTTTCAAAGCCTAGACTCTTAAATGCACCACAAGCGTGCCATACTTGTAATACTTTAACGCTTTTATCGTAGTCCACTTTATATATTTCTGGATAGTAATCGTCTATGATTATAATATCAGAGGTTGCTAGATAGTAATCGAACTTTAGCATCTTCCAAATTGAACGTTTAGTATTTATGTTGGGTTTAAAATCGAAACGGAACTTAAACTGTTTATCAAGACCTCTTTCAATCATTCTTTCATAGATAAACTGTTCATTACCGCCTATTTCTGCACGTGAACCCGATGCAAACAGTATTATATCGCCATTACGTTTAGCAAAACGTGAGAATAATCTATTTAACTTTTTAAATCCCCATAGTTTTAAATCGTTAATATCTTTGGAAATGTTGGATTTAAATGTTTTTAACTTCGCAAAGTTCTTTTTATGTCTATTAAATACGCTATAAGGTTCACCAGGGGGTTTATAGGTAACTGCTAGATAATATTCAACCGTATCCATATCCATACGAGATTCTGCATAGAATAGATTCTTATCGCCTCTTTTAATCTTGAAGTTCCACGGATTACTATTATCGCCATTACACATACCACCGATGGTATCGTCTATAATGCATGGATATTCTTTAGTAAGGAAATCTTTTTGGATTACATTACCGTCAGTATCGTATGTGATTTTGTATAGATTTTCATTGCGTCTTACTATTTCATGAGTATTATCTGCAACGAAAGATATCTCTTGTCTATGATTCTTATACTTTTCAAATAGTACTAAATAGTAATTACTGGTTGGAATAGGTTTTTCATCGTTACAGCACATAACGTTTAATGAGAGTTTAAAAGTAGAACCGTTTAAGTCGAAATGTGCAGGATAGAACATATTCTGTCTATTTTGAGATACAAACCTTATACCATACTCTTTAGAAATATCAAGGTTTATTAGTTCACCAGTAATTTCTAATATTACTCGTCTAAACTCAATATTGGTTATTTTTACAAATGGTAAACCTTTTTTAAGTTTTTTATTTATAGCTATCTGACGTTCTTCTACTTGTACTATAGCTAGTACTTCCTTATCAGTTAATGTATCGGGAAGGCTTTTTTCTTTTCTTACTTTATCAATATTCATAATATAATCTCTCTTTTGTAGTGTGTTATTAATTGAAAGTGAACATTACCTTTAGAGTAAATACGTCCTTAGATTTTAAGGTTTCAAATGCCTTTTCACTCTCGGATATAGGGAAAGTATGAGTAATTAAACCCTTTAGATTTAAACTTCCGCTTTCAAATATCTTAAGAGCATCTTGCCAGTCGTTTATCTTGCTATTGAAGTTAGAGTTCCATGAACCTGCTAGTGTCATCTGTTTTCTTAGAATAGACCAATATGCATTCTTTTCAATGTGTAAATCATCGGTAGGATTTCCAACTAGTATAACTTTTCCAAAAGCCCCAGTAGATTTAATAGCCGTTTCTATAGAACTATTTGCACCAACGGCTTCAAAGGTAACATCTACAGCGTTACTACCTACTATCTTTTGGATATCTTCGGATAGACTTTCAGTATTAAGGTTGATAGTTTCAAATCCAAGTTTTTTAGCATATTCAAGTTTGTTTTCACTACGACCACATACTATAACCTTACCATTACCTATTTTAGTTTTAGCAAATGTTCCTATTAAGAATCCTATAGTACCAGTACCAGTAATCATTACATTTTGACCGTCTTTAAGGTCAGCAATGTTTATTGCGTGTAACGATACCGCAGCTGGTTCACATAGTGCAGCCTCTTCATAGGATAGGCTGTCACTGAAAGGAACTAAGTTCCAAGTAGGTACTACTAAGTACTCAGCGAAAGCACCATCACATCTTGAGCCAAAGTAACTATATCCAGAGCATTGTGCCCACTGTTCTATCTCACAAGCCTTACACTTACGGCATGGTAACATAGGGAATGCACAGGCTCTTTTACCTAGTAGATTCTCATCTACGTTGTCACCGATTGCTACTATCTGACCAGAAAATTCATGTCCAGGTATGGTTGGAAAATGATACGTTCCATTGACGAATATACGAGGAATATCGCTAGAACATATGCCACACGCTTTTATTTTGAGTAGTACAGTTCCATCAGTTAGTGTTGGAACGTTTACTTCTTCATATCTAAGGTCACCTACGTTATGGAGTACTAAGGCTTTCATCTTAGTTGGAATATTAATAAGAGTCTTCATAGTTATAAACTTATCCTTTCTATATCACTCGATAGCAATCTGCGAGCAAGTTCTAAATCGCTATCGGTAGTAATTTTAAAATTAAGAGCATCTCCTTCAATGATGTATATAGGTTGATGGTTCATGGTACATATTTGAGATGTTCCAGTAATCTTTAGTTTTTGTTCTTCTGTGAGAGCATTTTCCATCTCTATAAAACGCTTAAGATTAAAACTATCAGGAGCTTGTCCTGAATATAGTTCACTACGCAAAGGAATATCATCTACAATGTCACCATTTATAGAGTGTAGTATAGTATCGGCACAAGGTAGACCACATACACACGCACCAAACTTAGTAGCATATTCAATGGAGTCATTTAGAATCTTTTGAGTTACAAAAGGTCTTACAGCATCGTGTATGACTATAACGTCATCTTCAGATATTCCATTATCGTTTTCTATAGCGGTAGTAACGTTTCGTATGGTATCCATACGTTCTTTACCACCCTTTATTATCTTTACCTTATGGCTATCTGCGATATTGTCTTCAACTTGTTTCTGTAGATAGTCTATATAGTCCTCACGACACGCAATGTAGATAAAGTCAAACCTATTAAGTTTTAACATATTCTTTAATGTGTGAATTATAATAGGCTGAGAGTTTATCTCTATAAACTGCTTAGGAATTACAGAACTTTTTATTCTAGTACCACTTCCTCCAGCTAACATAGCACCATATATCATAATGTTTTAATAATCGTTACCTATAAGGTAACGTACTCCTTTCATTATTTTTTAGATACATTATCTATCTTGTTTCAACTCACGTTCGGTATATTATCGGAGTGCGACGTGCGTACATTGGTACGCATGAATTGACCTCGTGTCAGTAGGGGAATACCGATTTTTCTCCGCCCACCACTGCCGTTAAGTGTCTTTTTAGCAATTCATCTCGCCACTTACACCTATTGAAGTGGGGGAATTCTTGCTGAAATTAGTTAAACTACATATATGTTATTTGAAAGAGTAACTTTATTAAATACATATAAGTATTAGATAGAATATATTTTAACAGTTATAGCTATATTATAATACATTATTAATGTAATGTCAACGCTTATTTAATTTAAAAAAGTGGGAAATCTCATGATTGTGACTTTTCACAAATATTTATGCACAATCTATTGCTTAATATCTAAAAACGTGGTAATATATACATAAGATTATTAGCTAAATATTGGTATATATTCAAAAAGAACACCTAAAGGTGTTCTTTAAGATGATTTTTTAAAAAATGATGAAACATTATCTGAGGTGGATTGCGTATTTCGGTCTAATTAGATTAATTTTTCTTCTCTTCAGCACTAGTTTCAATCTCTATTTGAGATTCTTTTACTTTTTTCGATAGGCATATGTGCGTCCAAAAGTTTGAGATGCCATTCCAAATTAAACAACAGCCTATTATAATTAATAGAGTCTTTACACTACCAAATGGGTCTAAGATTATTAATATTCCCAATACTATAGTTGTTATAGCAGGAACTAATACTCTAATCCAGTTAGAAGATGTGTTCCTTAATATGTTGAAAGAACTTTGCATACTAAATATACCATTTATTAATATGGCAATTCCTAAAACCATTGGTAATATTGATGCAATTATAGTAGGCTTCATTATAAAGAATATTCCTATACTTGCAGTAATAATACCCTTAGCTAAATCATATTGATAGAAACTGTCATTCTTTATTAAAATATAGCTTGCTATATGAACTACTCCATAAAATACGAAACAAGCTCCTATTATGATAGTAATTATATTACTAGAAGTTTCTGGTTTTATTACTAAAAATATTCCTAATAGTACTGAAATTAAAGATATTCCTACATATGTCTGTTTTATGGTTTTTATGCTACTTACTTTTTTCATAGATATCAATCCTTTCTGAAAAATTTATCTATATGTGTATTATAATACATAAACATTAAAATATCATTAATAAAAATGCTCTATGTTAGTTTTTTAGACTAATTCTTGATTAGATTTAAAGTAATATTAATATAGTGTGCAATTTGCATAAATAGTATTAACATAAGTTGTATATTTTGTATATTGTAAATATCTTTTCCATGATGTATAATAGTACATATAACCAATCTATATTGAGTATTTTTTTAGGAGTTGATTTTGAAATATGTATATATCAAATGCAGATAACATTAAAAACATCACATTGGCGGGTCATAGTGGCTCTGGTAAGACATCGTTAGCTGAGGCTTTACTATATAAAGCTAATGCAATCGAAAAGGTAGGCAAAGTTTCTGAGGGCAATACTACTATGGACTATGACCAAGAAGAGATTAAAAGAAAAGTATCTATAAATACATCAGTAGCAACCTTTGAATATGACCAAAAAAAGATAAACTTAATTGATACTCCTGGTTTATTTGACTTTGAGGGCGAAACTATAGAAGGTATCCATGCAGGTGGTACAGTTATAATCACTGTGTCTGCAAAGTCTGGCGTTAAAGAGGGCACTAAAAAGGTTTATAAGAAAGCAATAGAGCTAAATAAATCTACTATGTTCGCTATAACCAAAGTAGATGACGAAAATGCTAACTTCTACAACGTTTTGACAGAGTTAAAGACTGTATTCGGTTCTAAGGTGTGTCCTATTATAGTTCCCGTTATAAAGAATAATGTTATAGATAGCTACATAAACTTAATAGAACAGAAATGCTATAAGTACAACAATGATGGTCATGCTACAGAGGTTGATATGCCTATCGGTGATATATCCGATAAGATGGACTATCGTTTAGATGGTCTTACTACTGCAATGTCTGAAGCAGTTGCTGAAACTGATGAAATTCTTATGGAAAAGTTCTTTGAAGGTGAGCCATTTACTCAAAAAGAGTTAATAGATGCTATCCACGTTGGTATGAATGATGGTGTTATTACTCCAGTGGTATGTGTATCTGCATTTACCTTAGATGGCATAGATATGCTATTGAAAGAGATGTCTTTGTTATGTCCATCTCCATCTGAAAGACCTATCCCAGTAGCTAAAGATAAAGCTAATAATGATGTTAATGTAATCTACGATGAACAAGCTCCTATGAGTGCTTTAGTATTTAAGACCGTTGCCGATGCTTTCGTCGGTAAGATGTCTTATATTAAGGTTAAATCAGGTATATTAAAGTCTAATACAGAGTACTACAATAGTAATCAATCTAGGGTTGAAAAGATTGGTAAGCTATATAAGATGTTCGGTAAGAAACAGATTGAAGTTTCTGAAGTCTTTGCAGGTGATATATGCGTGGCTACTAAGATTGACGCTATAACTTCTGATACTATATGTGAACCTATTAGAGAGATTGCTTTCCCACTCCTAAAGTTTCCAAATCCATGCTATTCTAAGTCGGTTACTACTAAACAAGGTGATGAGGCTAAAGTATCTAGTGCCTTACAGAAGATTGTCGAAGAAGATTGTACTACTATCTGCTTTAAAAATAAGGATACTAATCAGTTGATACTTAGCGGTTTAGGTGAGCAACATCTTGAAGTAATTACCGCCAAGATAAAGAATAAGTTCGGTGTGGATATAATATTAGGAACTCCTAAGGTTGCCTACAAGGAAACTATTAGACGTAAGGTTAAAAAAGAAGGTAAGTATAAGAAACAGAGTGGCGGTCATGGTCAATATGGTCACGTTTGGGTTGAGTTTGAACCATTCCTTTCTGATGCCTTAGTATTTGAAGAAAAAGTCTTTGGTGGTGCAGTTCCTAAGAACTACTTCCCAGCGGTTGAAAAGGGTATTGTAGAATCTATGAAGAAAGGTATTCTTGCAGGTTGTGAGGTTGTTAATATTAAGGCTACTCTATTAGATGGTTCTTATCACCCTGTAGACTCTTCCGAGATGGCTTTTAAAACCGCCGCTGCTATGGCTTTCAAAGATGCTATGCGTGATGGTGACCCTACTATATTAGAACCTGTTGCTACTCTTAATGCTATAATCCCAGAGGGTAATACTGGCGATGTTTTAGGAGAACTTAATAAACGTCGTGGCAGAACCTTAGGCATGAATCCTCTTGAAGATGGTATGACTGAAATAGTTGCAGAAGTTCCAGAACGTGAAATGAATGACTTTGCTCTATTTATGCGTCAAACTACTAGAGGATTAGGAACGTTTACTCTTAAGCATGAACGTTATGAGCAGTTACCATCTAATTTGGTGAACGTAGTTATATCCGAAGTCAATTCATAGGTTATAACTTAATAATATAGCATAAAACCTCTTATTAGTGTTGAACTAATAGGGGGTTTTCTGTCTTAAAATGTACTTTGAAACTCCACCTAAATTTAGAAATCTCATTGACAGTATAATCAAAAAAAGATATAATATACTTATAAATCAATTGAAAGGAAGTTGCAACTATGCACCTATTTGAAAAACAAAAGTCTAGTGATACAATCTACAATGGTAGAATATTCACTGTTACTAAAGATATCGTTGAACTTGAAGACAACACTCAAGCAGATAGAGAAGTGGTACATCATAACGGAGGAGTATGTGTAATTCCTGTTACCGATGATAATTGTATATTGATGGTTAAACAGTTCAGATATGCAGTAAATGAGGCTACATTAGAAATCCCTGCAGGTAAATTAGAATCTAATGAAAGTCATTACAATGCTGGTAAGCGTGAACTCCTAGAGGAAACGGGTCATGAATGTTCAGAGTATATTTTTTTAGGTAGAATATATCCAACACCTGCGTACGTTACAGAAAATATATATATGTACCTAGCTAAAGGTTTAACTTATAAAGGTCAAAATCTTGATAGTGATGAGTTCCTTGATGTAGTTAAAGTCCCCCTAAATGACGCCGTTAAAATGGTCATGAATGGTGAAATTAAGGATAGTAAGACTCAAATAGGCATTTTAAAGGCTCAATATATGCATACTCTAAATAGCAACCAATAAGTACATACTAAAAAGCATAGAAAAGATGGTTAGTAGATTGAAATCCACTAACCACTACAAGTCGCTAAAAAATATAGAATTAATATCTAAAATGAAACATAGTATAACTATGTATCTATCCTAGATACTGCATTAAAATTCAGATGGGTTTTCTTCTTCTAGTTCGAGCATTGCTAGATGCTTTTCATAGGCATCGATTATCTCATTTTCGATAAAAGCTCTTGCAGATTGAGAGATTGGGTGAATTATATCTCTAAATACACCGTTATCGTCCTTTCTGCTAGGCATAGCAACGAATAGTCTTTCGTCACCTTGTACGATTTTGATATCGTGTACAGCGAGCATATCATCAAAGGTGAGCGATACAATAGCTCTTAATCTTCCTTCAGTGATAACCTTTCTAATTTTGATGTCTGTAATTTCCATGTTTTTTACCTCCTAATTGGTCTACGTTTTTTTGATATATATTTTTTCGATTTTCTCTCTTAGAAAATCCGTGCTATTATTATAGCATATTTTTACATGAGTATTCAATAGGTAATTGCACAAAAAAAAGAATTGTTTTTTGTCACATTAACATAATATTTTTAGATGATTGTGAAAGGATAATGAAATATGGTGAAAAATAGTATATTAACGGGAAAGAAACATATACATTTTATAGGTATAGGTGGTTCGGGAATGTATCCGCTTGCACAAATATTGCACTCTCAAGGATATTACCTAACTGGTTCAGATAATAACGAAACGGAAACTCTTCAAGCCGTTAGAGATATGGGTATTCCTGTATATCTTGGACAACGTGCTGAAAACATTCAAGGTGCAGATTTAATAGTTCATACCGCTGCCATTATGAATGATAATCCAGAGTTGATAGCCTCTAGGAATAGCGGAGTCCCCGTTCTTGAACGTAGTGAACTTTTAGGTATAGTCACAAGTTGGTATGACGATGCTATATGTGTATCGGGAACGCATGGAAAGACTACTACTACTTCTATGATTACTCAAATTATGTATATGGCTAACGTGGATTTATCTGCATTTATAGGTGGAAAGTTGCCTTGTATTCATGGTAGTGGCTTAGCTGGTAAGAGCGAAATAATGGTATGCGAAGCTTGTGAGTTTGTAGATACTTTCTTGAAACTATATCCAGATGTTGCAGTTATTCTAAATATAGATGCTGACCATCTTGATTACTTTAAAACCGTAGACAATATTATAAAATCTTTCCATAAGTTCGCTGAAAAGACTACTAAAGCTATTATAATCAATGGTGATGATGCTAACTCTATGAAAGCTATTGAAGGCATTACTGGAAAAGATATCATTACTTTTGGCTTTAACTCTACTAATGATTACTATCCTACTGATATAAAAAAGGTCAGTGGTATGCAGACATCGTATGCAGTTATGCACAACGGCGAAAAGGTTTGCGATATTACTATTAACGTTGCAGGAACTCATAACGTGTTGAACTCTTTGGCTAGTGTGGTAACTTGTCTATATAAGGGTATAGATGTTAAAGATATCCAAAAAGGACTATTCGACTTTGGCGGTGCTGGTAGACGTTTTGAAAAGGTAGGAGTCGCTAAAGGTATAACTATAGTAGATGACTATGCACATCACCCATCTGAGATAGCTGTAACTTTAAAATCTGCAGTCGATATGGGATATAATCAAGTTTGGGCAGTATTTCAGCCCTTTACATACTCAAGAACTGCTATGCTCATGAAAGAGTTTAAAGAGGCTCTATCCATAGCCGATAGGATAGTATTAACCGATATTATGGGTTCTAGGGAAAAGAATACCTATAATATCTATACTAGAAATCTTGCTGAAACTATAGAGGGTGCTATATACTTCCCTCAAGATGAAACTGCTGAACCATCTAATGAGAGAAAAGAGTTTAACTTCCATCAAGTATGTGATTACGTATGCGAAAACGCTCAAGAGGGTGACTTAGTAGTTACTATGGGTTGTGGTGACGTCTATAAGTGTGCTAAGATGATTTATAATAAGTTAAGTAGTAACTAACCTATTATGAATTTTGAAAATCATGAGTTCTATATGCGTAAGGCATTAGAACTATCTAAAGAAGCATCTAATATAGGTGAAGTCCCAGTTGGAGCAGTAGTAGTACATCGTTCAACTGGTGAGATTATCGGAAAAGGCTATAATATGCGTGAGTATGGGAAAAATTCTCTTGCTCATGCTGAATTGATAGCTATAAACCAAGCTAGTAGATATCTAGGCGGTTGGCGTTTAGTAGGTTGTGATTTATATGTTACTCTTGAACCTTGCCCTATGTGTACTGGTGCTATAATTAATTCACGAATTGAAAACCTATATTTTGGTGCTTATGATAAGAAGTCAGGTTCGGTCTTTTCTAAAGTGGATTTGTTCTCTATTGGATATAATCACAGACCCACTAACATTATTGGAGGAGTATTAGAAACTGAATGTTCTAAAATGTTATCCGATTTTTTTAAAAAGGTTAGAAGTATTAACAAATTTTTTGGAGGTAAAATAAATATGGTTCACTTTGACAACGATTGGGAGATTATCCTAAAAGATGAGTTTCAAAAGGATTACTATCAAAACTTAAGACGTTTTTTAATCACTGAGTATAAGACGCAAACAATCTATCCCAATATGTATAACATATTTAACGCTTTAAAGTATACATCTTATGAAGATGTTAAGGTGGTAATAATAGGACAAGACCCATATCACCAACCTAACCAAGCACATGGTTTGGCTTTTTCTGTACTAAAGGGTAACAGAGTACCACCATCACTATTGAATATTTTTAAGGAAATTCAAACAGATGTGGGTATCAATAACATGGGCAAACATGGTGAGTTGACTAAGTGGGCTAAAGAGGGTGTGTTGTTACTCAATAACGTTCTAACCGTTCGTGATAGTTCCCCTAATAGTCATAAAGGCATGGGTTGGGAAATCTTTACTGATGATGTTATAAGAATACTTAATCAACGTGAAAAACCTATGGTATTTATCTTGTGGGGAGCAAATGCTAGAGCTAAATCTAATTTGATTAATAATCCTAACCACTTAGTATTACAATCTGCACACCCAAGCCCACTTAGTGCCTACAATGGATTTTTTGGTAGCAGACCTTTCTCTAAAACTAACAATTTCTTAGTGGCTAATGGAATGACTCCCATAGATTGGAGTATAGACGATTAGTATTATATCTATAGTAATCATAGTTTTAAACTATGATTTTTCATAACTTTTTTGTATTGCAATATGATACGATTTTATGTTATAATCTAATATTATAGATAACTATTTAATATGGAAGGATTTTTTTATCATGAACAATGAAACTATTACAGAAACTTTAAAGAGTAAAACGGGATTTTCTTGTGAGGTCTTTCCGCCAAAGAAAACTAGTCCAATAGATACCATTTACAACGCTTTAGATGAACTTAACAACATACCTTGGGATTTTATAAGTGTAACCTATGGTGCAGGTGGTTCTAACATTGGAGCATCTACTGTAGATATTGCATCTACCATTCAAGACAAGTATAACATTAAAGCTATGGCACACTTACCATGCATTAATTACACTAAAGATGAGATTTTAAACATCTTGCAAGAGTTTAAAGAACATAACATACATAGCATTTTAGCACTTAGAGGAGATATAAACCCTAATATTGAACCTAAACACGATTTTAAACACGCTAGCGATTTAATTGAATTTATTAAAATTAATGGCGATTTCCATATTTCTGGAGCGTGTTATCCAGAGGGACACCCTCAAAGTGAATCTATGGCTCAAGATATTAAGTATTTAAAGTATAAGGTTGATTGTGGTGTGGAGCATTTAATGTCACAACTATTCTTCGATAACAATACTTTCTATAACTTCTTAGAAAAGTGTGAGATTGCTAACATTAAAGTTCCAATAGAAGCGGGTATAATGCCAGTTACTAATAAGAAACAGATTGAAAGAATGGTATCTTTATGTGGTGCTAGTCTACCTAGTAAGTTTACTAAGATGATGCAACGCTATGAAGATTCTCCTGAAGCTATTCGTGATGCGGGTATTGCTTACGCTATCGACCAAATAGTTGACCTAATTGCTAATGGTGTAGATGGTATTCATCTATATACTATGAACAATCCATATGTGGCAAATAAAATTTATGATGCTATTAAGAATATTATATAGTCTAAAGTATTGAAAGGTATTTTCTTTATGATTTCTAAAACTATAGAAGTAACTTCTTTAAACAGAGAGGAAACTCTTAGATATTTACAATGTGGTAGTGTAATCAATGATGATATTTCTTCTTTAATAGATATTTGTGAAGCTCAAATCTTAAAAGTAATACAGCCTAGATATATATATCAAGCGTTCAATATTACCGTCCTAGAGGATTGTATATCTGTAGATGGTACTAGCCTAAAGTTCTATGGTAAAGATATTAAGAACCATCTAAAAGGTTGTGACAAGGCTATCTTAATGTGTGCCACTATATCTTCGGGAGTGGATAGGATTATACGAATGGCAGAGATTTCTGATATGGCACAAGCACTAATCTTAGATGTACTATCTAGTGTGGCTATTGAGAACGTATGTAATCAAGTTGATGGCATTATTAATGAAGAGTATCCACAGTACTATCAAACTTGGAGATTCTCAGCGGGTTACGGGGATTTCCCTATAGATATCCAAAGAGATTTTTTAAACGTCTTAAATGCTCCTAAAAAGATTGGTCTATGCGTTACAGATACTAATATCATGACCCCTAGAAAGTCCGTTACTGCCGTTATGGGACTTTCTACAACTCCAATTGAGAAGAAACGTCTAGGGTGTGCCTCGTGCAGTATGAGGGAAGTATGTCAATATAGAGCAAAGAATCTAAAGTGTACCGATTAATAAATGGTCTGTTCTATAGATATGAAGATAAAAATAATCATCTAATGTGAATTAAAACATCACCTTGAGCATACTATATACTTGAGGTGATATTTTTATGTGTGGAATTGCAGGAGCAGTCAACTCCGACTTAGATTACGAAACTCTACTGGAAGTTATAAATTCACTAAAAAGGCGTGGCCCTGACGATGATGGAATATATATAAGTAGTGAAACGGCTCTATTGCATACACGTCTAGCAGTAATAGATATAGAGAATGGTACTCAACCAATGATATCTAGTGAATATGGAAGTGAGTATGCAATAGTATACAATGGAGAACTCTACAATACCGATGAAGTCCGTACTAACCTACGCAAGAAAGGATTCTCTTTTAAAACTCATTCCGATACCGAAGTAATATTAAAGGCATACATCTGCTGGGGAGAAGATTGTTTAAAATGGTTTAATGGAATCTTTGCATTTGCCATTTGGAATGTAGATGAACATAAGCTTTTCTTTGCTCGTGACAGAATGGGAGTTAAACCCTTATTCTACAGAAACGTTGGCGATAGCTTTATATTTGCTTCAGAACTGAAAGGAATACTATCAGTTCCTAATGTTGAACATAAACTCGATATTAATGGGTTATCTGAACTAATACTAATAGGGCCAGGACGTCAAAGTGGAAATGGTATCTTTAAGAACATAAATGAACTTCCCCCCGCTCACTACGGATACTTTAGCAGATATGAGGGTTTGACCATCAAAAAATATTGGCAAGTTGTGGATAAACCACATACAGATAACTTAGAAGATACTATAGAGAAAGTAAAGTATTTAGTTAGAGATGCAATAGTTAAACAGAACGTTTCTGATATTCCTATATGTACATTCTTATCGGGAGGTTTGGATAGTAGTATAATATCTTCTGTTACTAATAGGAATCTCAATAGACAAGGCAAAAAGTTGCATACGTTTTCGGTACACTATCAAGATAATGAGAAGTACTTCACAGCTAACAAATTTCAACCTAATAGTGATGATATATACATTGAACAGATGGTAGAATATCTCGGCAGTGAACATCATAAAATTGTTATAGATACCCCTGAACTAGTAGAAGCGTTATTCTCCTCTGTAGATTCAAAAGACTTACCAGGTATGGCAGACGTTGATGCATCTATGTTGCTGTTATGTAAAGCTATTAAAGAACACTTTTCCGTAGGGATATCGGGGGAGTGTGCAGATGAAATCTTTGGGGGATATCCGTGGTATCGTGATGATACTATTCGTGCTACTGATGGTTTTCCGTGGTCGCAATCTACAGCCTTTAGATATTCTTTCCTAAATGATGACATTGCTAACAAGATAGACCCTCAAGAGTACGTATATTCAAAGTATCTCGAAACTATTAAGAGTGTTATCATAGAACGTGAGATATCTCCACTTGAAAGACGTATGCGTGAAATGATGAAACTTAATCTCGATTGGTTTATGCAAACTCTTTTAGACCGTAAAGATAGAGCCTCTATGTACAGTGGTTTAGAGGTTCGTGTACCATTCTGTGATTATAGAATAGTCGAATATATGTACTCTGTGCCATGGGATTTTAAAGACTATCTAGGTAGAGAAAAAGGGTTACTTCGTAAAGCTAGTGAGGATATTCTTCCTGAAAGTATACTTTGGAGAAAAAAGTCGCCATATCCTAAGACTTTTAACCCTAACTATCTAAATGCAGTATCGCAAAGATTAAAAAACATCATAGAAGATGGTACTTCTCCACTACTATATATAGTTAAAAAGTCTGAACTAGAAAAGTTAATATCTTCTAATGCAGAGCCAGTTCAATGGTATGGTCAACTTATGAATACTCCCCAAACCATTGCGTACTTTCTACAATTAGATTATTGGCTTAAAAGATATAACGTTCAGCTAGACTTCTAACGTTCTTAAACAACATTTAGTATCATTCCTACAGAGAACGTCCTTAAGGACGTTCTTCGTATGTTAGAATGTTATTAGCAATATTTACACCTACAAATTTTTACTATATTAATCTTATTTTAATATTTCCATGCTATAATGTCTATAAATATCAAAAGATATCATATATTTACTATATTTCCCATGGAAAGAAGGTTTTTTTATGAAATTAGCTTATAGTATACCTTGTATAATATTGATGGCAACTATAGTATCGTTCTTAGGTTTTGTAGTCGAAAATGTTTGGTTAGCTTTCACTAAAGGCTACATAGATAATAGAAACATGGCTTTACCTTTTTTATTAGGTTATGGCTTGGCAATAGTTACACTGTTCATATTGCTAGGAACTCCTAGATGTTCAACTTTCTTCGATAGACTACCTTTCTTAGATACATCATTTAAGAGAATCTCTTTCTACTTTCTATGTGCATTCTTCTTTGTATGTGTAGCCGAAATCTTACTAGGAACGTTAATAGAAAAAACGTGCCATATAGTACTATGGAACTACTCAAGATTTACTCTACATATCACCAAGTACACTTCTATACCCACTAGTAGCGGATTCGCTTTTATTATAACTTTCTTTATGGACAAGTGCTTTACTCCCATTATGGACGCAATATCACAGATAGACTATGAAACTTCTAAAGATATTAGTATAGTATTCTTAGCACTTATGGTCTGTGATTTCTGTGTAAACTCATTTAAAATGTTTAAGAATAAGTCTTTAAATCCAATATGGAGAATAGACCTCAGACGCCATTAAGATAATGAGAAAGAAGTTACTACTTAATTATAATAGTTTCTATAATCTCTCTACAATAATGTACTCCCATTACTTAGTTTAGTATGGGAGTATATTTTATCTTAATTCTATTGCAATACTTCATAATTTTCAGAAGCATTCTGTTTAGTTACATATTCGGTAACACACAAGACCTTAACCTTTAAAGGTTTCTGTCCCATGTTAATCTCAATGATATCTCCCACTTTAACATCATATGATGCCCTAGCAATCTTACCATTTACAGATACCTTTTCAGCATCACAAGCCTCATTTGCGATAGTTCTTCTTTTAATTAATCTAGTAACCTTTAGATATTTATCTAATCTCATATAAAATTATCCTTTCCATTACCCTATAATCTTTTTAGCGACGTCAACGGTTTCTTTAGCATCTTTGGCGTAGAAATCCGCACCGATTTTTTCGGCATATTCGGGAGTTAATACAGCTCCACCGACTACGACCTTACAATCAAGATTTTCTGCTCTAATCAATTGAATAGTCTTTTCCATAGCACCAAGGGTAGTAGTCATAAGTGCAGATAGTCCACATAGTTTAACGTTATGTTTTTTAACTGCATTTAGAACGGTTTCTTCTGGTACGTCCTTTCCGAGGTCTATGACAGTATATCCATAGTTTTCGAGTAGAACCTTAACTATGTTCTTTCCAATATCGTGGATATCACCATGAACCGTTGCAAGGACAATCTTACCTTTGCTAACGGGAGCAGAATTATTCTTAACCATGTACTCTTTAATGACATCAAAAGCCGATTGTGATGCATTAGCGGATAGTATCAACTGTGGAAGATATATCTTACCTTTCTCAAATTCCGAACCTACCTTATCGAGGGCGGGTATTAACATATCGTTTATGATTTCCATAGGCTCTTTAGTTTCAAGTAGAGTTTCAGTACATTTTCTAGCCTCATTTTTAAGACCGTTTTCAATAGCATGGAAGATATCATTATTAGACTTTGTAGTAGTATTGTTATCTTTAGTAGTTGTAGTTATAGTAGTCTTAGTAACTACGTTGGCATATGCGGTGATGTAATCCATTGAATTTTCATCTATATTCTGTAAGACTTTATATGCTCTAACAGAACCCATCATACTAGCAATATTTGGGTTCATTATAGGTAAATCTAAACCATGAGTTAATGCCATAGTCAAAAAGTTAGAGTTAATCAATTCACGGTTAGGCAATCCAAATGATATGTTAGATACTCCTAATACTGTCTTTAAGCCTAGTTCATTTTTAACTCTGTATAGAGCCTTTAGGGTTTCCATAACGCCTTTTTGCTCTGCTGATGCGGTTAAGGTTAGGCAATCTATGAAGATATTCTCTTTAGGTATTCCCATAGATATTGCTCTATCCATGATTTTTTTAGCTATATTAAATCTACCATCTGCAGTCTTTGGGATACCCCCACTATCAAGAGTTAATCCGACTACACAAGCACCATACTTTTTAACTAATGGCAAGATATTATTCAAACTATCCTCTTCACCATTTACAGAGTTGACTATTGGTTTTCCGTTGTAAACTCTTAAAGCACTTTCTAATACCTCTGGGATAGTACTATCTAGTTGAAGTGGTACATCTGTAATGCTTTGAAGTGCCTTAACGGTTTCAATCATCATAGATTTTTCATCAATGTCAGGAAGTCCAACGTTTACGTCCAATATGTCAGCACCTGCGGAAGTTTGTTCTAACGCTTGATTTAATATATAGTCTATATCGTGATTAAGTAAAGCTTGTTTAAACAGTTTCTTACCAGTAGGATTTATCCTTTCACCTATAACCCTAGGTTGATTAATTTCAACAGTTTCAGAGTATGAGCATATTGCACAAGGTACTTGAATACTATCTCTGTGATATTCTCTATCTTTTAGGGTATTAACCATAGTTTTTATATATTCTGGAGTAGTTCCACAACAGCCACCAAGGATTTTAACTCCTAAATCGGCATGATTTTCCATATACTTAGTAAAGTCCTGTGGTGAGATATCATACTCATTAGTTATAGGATTTGGTAAACCTGCATTAGCCTTAATCACCATTGGAAGATTAGTCCACTTAGATAGTTCTTCTATGATTGGTAAAAGTTCTTTAGGGCCTAAAGAACAGTTTACACCAATAGCATCTACTCCTAGACCTTCTAAAGTTAAAGCCATAGCAGAGATTGAACAACCTGTGAAAGTTCTGCCATTTTCCTCGAAAGTCATGGTACAGATTATTGGCAAGTTAGAATTTTCTTTAGCACATAATACTGCCGATTTTAATTCATATAAATTGGTCATAGTTTCAAATACTATTAAATCGGCTTGATTACCTGCTAAAATCATCTCTTTATAGATGTTGTAACTTTTCTCAAAGGTCATAGTACCAGTAGGCTCTATTAACTTACCTATTGGGCCAATATCTAAAGCTACAAGAGTATCTTTATTACATACAGACTTTGCGTTATCTATACCCACAGATACCAACTCTTGAACGCTGTACTTACTCTTGGATAGTTTATATCTATTAGCTGAAAAAGTATTCGCATAGATAATGTCCGCTCCCGATTGTATATACTCTCTATGGATACGTTTTATTAGTTCGGGGTTGGTAATATTTAGTTCTTCGGGGATAGCCCCTACTTCTAAGCCGTTAGCTTGTAACATAGTACCCATGCCACCGTCTAGGAATATCAACCTATTTGATTTTAATAACTCTTTAAAATTCATTATCATTCTCCTTAAACAATTAACAATTAATAGTTAATAATTATTAATTATTAATTACTAATTATTAATTAAAAACACGCCCCCATTAAGCCAACACCTAACGGGGGTAAAAACTATTTAATTTTTTATAAACATTGTACCTTATGATTCTGGCCAAGTATCTACATAAGTTCCTATAGTCTTGCCAGCATTTTTGAAAACTGTATAATCTGAACAAGCATTTGGATATTGACCCCAAACACTAGCACTGCTTGAATCTTCCCATTGTGCCCAAACTACACTATCTGCACTACCAGCGTTAGTTTCACCATAGCAAACTAAACCAATGTTAGAGTTACCAGCTAAAGCAGTATATATAGCTCCCATAACACCAGTGTTAGTAGATGTTGGTTCAGTAGGAGTAGTTAAAGGAGTAATTGTAGAATCTTTACCCATAGACTCTTGGTCAGCCTTATAAGTAACTACGGCAGTTTGAACGTTCTTAGCAGCAGTATTAGCAGAAGATAGCTTAGCCTTAGATATGTAGCCCATCATGTTAGGTACTAGAATAGCTGCAAGTACACCTATAATAGCTATAACTACTATAAGCTCAACAAGTGTAAAACCTTTAAATTTTTTCATAAAAATTCCTCCCAAATAAGTAAGTATTATCGTTTGATACTCTCAAAACCCGTACAAGAGTATCAGCTTAACAAGTTAAGACCTTTAAGTAAGTTCTTGTGTTGTTTTCTATGATTGTATTATATCAGTAATTTAGATAAAAGTCAATAGGTTAAAAAAAAGTTTGGTGAAACTTCTAGTAAATGGTTTAACTCAAACGTTTTCCGTGTAATTTTATTGTGAAAATGCACAAATTTAAAAATTCTCTAAAACTTTCCATAGACTTTACACAAGAGATTTTTATATCACTGTTCTATGTGGTTTTATTGTATAAATTCAATAATATAGTTGCTAAAAATTGTTGATTTATTGCCAAAACCATGAATATATACTAACTGAATGGAATAAAATGTAATATTTTAAAGCCAACAGTATAAAATATCCAAAAAAATATGGTTAATATGCACAAAAGGTTAGTTACATCTTCTTAAGGGTATCCTTTAATAGATTGTTTAGTAAAAGCCTATCAGAGTTAGTGGGTTCATAGTTGTTATATCTAATGGCTAGATACACCTTAGAAAACTCATTGCAGTTAAGCATCTTAGAGATATCTGTAATAGTGTGAAACGGTTGTATACCATAGTTAAGAACGTTCAAGCCTTTTATTAATACATCATATCCAAAGCAGATACTTTCCCTAGAAGTAGGCATCTTTAAATAGAGTTTGTAGTCTTTTTTAAACAATCTTTTAGTATACCTATTTGGAATAGTATCCTTAATATAATCGGTATAGCCCTCATTAGATGGAACTTCTTTAATGGTAGTAGTATCTATATACTTAAACAATGTAACTATCTTGTGTTTTATATTAGTAATAATATCCTTAGCCTTTTTAATTATATCCTCGTGGTAGTGGTATATTAAGAACGCTATAAATACTATACTTATTATGGTACATATATCCCAAAATATGTTAGAGGTTTCTTCATAGTACGGTTGATATTCTGTAGTAGAATCATTATCGGTAGAGATGTCTGTAGAATCCTTTTGAAACATCATAGCTATTAAGTTTATGGTATATACTAACAATCTGCATAGGCTTATGAATATTCCGTATATTGCAGAACCTATCCTACTGGATAATAGCATCAAAGGTAGTGGTATTAGGCATAGTATCAAAGTAAGTTTAGAGTTGTATCTAAAAATACTTTTAGGAATACTATCCAAATTTTGAGTTCGTCTATGTATTACCTTTTTTAGATGGTTTCTGTTAATCAATATAGCGAACATACTACAGAATGTTAAGTATAGTACTGCATCTATTAACTTATATGAGCCTAATTCAGTCTGCCAACCTATAAATGTACATATAATATATATCAATGATACTACTATGAATACGTATGCATTTGAGAAAGCATCATCTTCTATGTAGTATACTCTAAGTAGAATTAAAGTAAGGGCTATATTAGACACTATCCAAAGTATAGGAGATATATCACCTACTATAAAACCATCTAAGATGGCTAGTATTATACTCAGCATAGATACTATCAAGCCTTGGAGTATCTTTTTGTGTTTCGACCTTATAAAGCTATCACTTAAGAATACGGTAAAGGTAACTATTAAAGAAGTTTTTAAGTATAGTATAAATATAGTTAAAAAGGTAATATTATCTATATCGAAAGCCTTGCACGATATACTTATTATTGGAAACAGTGCTAACATAATCATAAAAGATATTATATACTTCATAGTTATAACCTCACTAGTATTATATGTTCATAGTTAAAATCTTTAAAAAGCCGTCTGTTCTGTAATGGAGTAACTACTATCAACATTGAGTTATCTTGCACCTTTGGGACTTTATATGTCTTTGGAGATAGTTCTAGTTTGGCACATATACGTTTTATATTTAAAGCGTGTTCATTTCCAAAAGATGTATTAGTACTTAAGTTACAGTTAGTATCAAGTTTGGTTGGAATATCCCTTTTAGATAGTCTAACAGCGATAGTACAAGCCGTACTCAAAGTCTTTTCTGCAATAGTTTCTTCGCAATTATCTTGTATGCATAGATATACTATAACTTTCATATCTGATGTATAGTCTTCATCTATAACCATAAGCTTAGATTGTTTTGCAGAACTCTTCCAATGGATTCTATTTAAACGTTCGTGACCAGTATACTCATTGATTCCACGCATAGAAAATACATCTGTTAGTAGGCTATTTTTAGTTTGATACTCTCCAACTATTTCATTGATAGTGTTTTCTATGTCTGGAGTATCTATCTCAAGAGGGAGTACTGTAACCTTAGTACTAATGTTATCTATTGGCTTAGATACCTCATTTACACCAAAAATATCACAAGATGTTAATACTACACTCTCTATAGAGAACACTCCTCTTTTACTAGCTGATATATTCCATTCACGCTTTATGGATTTATTCCCTTCTATTGCATAACAACTAGATACAAACCTTGACTTATATGTTACTGCGGAACATCTTTCTGAGAAGTTTAGATATTTTGATGTAATTATTTCAGCTTTTATCCAAGGTATGGGTAGATATTTATTATTAGATACTTCCTCTATAAATAGTATATCTTCTCCTTGATAAACTTCTACATCGTCGAAGTAGCATCTGTATGAAACGTTATCGAATATATGTTTTTTATATATTTTGCAATACATCAAAAATGATATTACCACTATGGAAACTATTACTAATATGGTCATTTTAAGCATCTCCTATATGTTTTATATTATAACATAGTGGAATATCTTAATAGATATTCCACTCTTAACCCGTAAAGTTATTCAATTTAGATGGTTTATTCTTATATGATATTCGTACTATATTATAGCCTACTATTCCAGATACTATGCCTATAACCATACCACAGATAACATCGGTTGGATAGTGAACCCCTACATACAACCTAGAGAATCCCATTAACGATGCTAACAGTAAGAATGTAAATGAATATCTCTTATTGAGTGATAAGAACAATCCCATACCACAAGTGAACCATGATGTTGTATGCCCCGATGGAAATGAGGAATCTTTAGGATATTTTACTAAGGTGACTAAACTATCTATAGTATAGAAAGGTCTAGTTCTGTCTACTATATTCTTTATGATTATGTTAGTGAATAGTGTTCCTATAATCAATGATAGTCCACATATATAGCCAACCTTTCTAGTCTTTTTAAAGCACATTAATATTAAAGATGTAATTATACAAAGTATGCCACCATCACCTAGATGTGTAAAAGCAATCCAAAATGGATTTAAAACATCTAGTCTAATATGTTCTTGAATGTATAGTAATATTTGAGAATCTAAGTTTTGAATAGATTCCATAATGCAACAACCTTTCAAATGTAATATTAAAAGCCCATATCGGAAACTTCCGTTGTAGTAGTAGTTTCATTAGGGTCTAAGTCCCACTGTTCGCCAATCTTTATATCGGCTGGATTATATATCATATTTAATAAGTTAAGAGCATCTCTATTACGATATATTGCTGTTTGAGCGTTCATAATGACTACATATATATCCATGCCGTTTTTGTTACAAGTGAAAGCTATGCAATGTCCAGCATCATCATGGAAACCAGTCTTACCAGTAGTTACACCTTCATAGTAGAACTCACTAGATTTATCTATTAGCTTATTAGAGTTTAACCAAATATAGTCTTGACCACTTTTAACAGTAACTTCATATCTATAAGTAGATGTTACTTGCTTAAGCAATGGGAAACTATCGGCGTATAGTAATAACTTCATCATATCTTTGGCGGTGACATAATGTTTATCATCGTGAAAGCCGTCTGGAACTACAAAGTTACTGTTTTCCATGCCTATCTTTTTAGCAGTTTGATTCATAAGGTCAGCAAAGTAAGATACAGCATCTTCATTGCTTAATTTTTCGTTACCAGACACACGTCTAGCTACGTTTACGGCTATTACGTATCCCGCATCATTTCCCGATGGTAACATTAGACCGTATAGTAAATCATTTAAAGATATCTGTTCACCTTCGCCAAGGTATGCTAAACTAGAGTTCGCAGGTACTAAAGAAAGTTCATCTCCAACGGTAAATATGGTATCTGGAGATACATATTCTAATGCTACGGCACAGGTTAAAAGTTTAGTAGTACTTGCAGGATAACATATAGTATCAACGTCTTTTTGATATAGTATCTGATTAGTAGTCTTATTGTATACCATAACGTACTTACCATTTAAGTCATCGGGTTTTAAATATTGGTAGTAACTATCGTTAATAGAAGCGTTATCTAATGCTACGCTAGTATCAATCGATGTTATATACTCTTCAGTAGTAATATTTTCGGTAAGCAGAGTAGCCTGTATAGACTTTGTATCACTTTTGCCTATTGAAACTTCATTGTTTATTGTGTTGGTAGTCTTTGAATTATACATAATTAATACTATGCTTATTACCATTAAAGATGCCAATATTATAAAGATTATTATGTTTGTCACCGTCTTGTGACGTGATTTTTTCTTATACTGCACTACAAAAAATCCTTTCAAAAAATTTATGAGTTATTTAATAGAATATCTCTAACTTGCATAAGAGCAAACCCTAAGAGGTTTAAACCTTTTCAAGTGTAAGGATTTTCTATGTTAGGGGTATCTGCACTTAAACCTATTCCCCATATAGTATCGTAAGGGCTAGCTTCTACAAGAACTCTATTCTTCGTAGATAGTAAGAAATCTTTTAAGCCTTGATTCTGCGAGAACTTAGCTAGATTACCATCTAATACTATGTTAAAGCGATTACTTTTCCAAACTTTAATATCAAAGTCCTTAACTTTACGACCTAGTCTTTTATATTGGTTAGGATTGTCGGCATTCATAATACGTTCAAAGGTTTGAATATCATGAAATAGTAAGGCTTTTTTAGACATCATATATTGTTCAGCTGTGTTATAAGTAATATTATCTACAGTAAACGAACAGTTATACCATTGACTAAGACAACTTTCATCTATGGAGTTATCTTTTGGTTGAGTATTTTTCCAAAAAAAGATATATTTTAAGTGCTTTCCTCTGTTAAACTCATTTGCTACGCTTAATACATTATATTCCATATTTCACCTATTATTACGCTATATGATTAATTATCATAGAGATTACATATACTAACACTATTACAATAACTCCTATAGAAGATATAGCTAATGGTAGAGTTCTCTTGCGTTGTAAAGCGTTCTGTACGGGTAACCTATTACATTTCTTTCTAAAACCTAAGCATATAAATATTATACCTAAAACTATCATAATACCATAGAAACCAAGTAATATTATGTTGCCTATAAATTCATTATCGCCTAGAAACATATCTATTAAGGTTGGAACTAAGTTTATAAAGAAATGCATTACTATGGTTGGTAGTATTGAATTATATCTAGTTGCTATGAATCCTAGATATATACCTAAACAAAACGTTGTCACAAACTGTGGTAGATTTCCATGTAGCAATCCAAACAGTAGTGCCGACATGAATATTCCAAAGCGTTGGCTTACTACAGAAAATCCTTTTAATACAACGCCTCTGAATAACATTTCCTCGGTTATGGGTGCTATGATGCATGAGTATATAAACGTTGCTATATAGTAGGTAATACTATTCATAGAGGAATCTAAGACAGATTCAGGAATTATATTATCGAAACCTATAGATATGAATATTGAACACATTATTGATACTACAATTAAACAAGCTCCTTGAAAACACCATGCAATAGAGATATGTCTAGCCATGTTTAAAGTAGTCACTTGTGGTTTACTAAATACCTCTTTAATGGATATGTTTAATAGTTTACAGCCTATCAAAAACGATGTTATATTTGCTATGGTATAGGTTATAGCTATTATATCTAAGTTTACAGAACTGTTATTCATAAAGTCTGTAAGGTTAGAAACGTTACTTCCAAATGTTGCAAACAATGATACTATCATGCTTATTATTATAGCCAACACGTTAGTTAGTAGTAGATGAAGTATTAAAACTAAGCCTGTTCTGTTATATACTCTTCTTATATTTTTCTTTTCAAACTTAGAGGGGTTTTCTGGAATTACACAACCACTAACTGAAATTTGAGGAACTATCTTTCTGTAGTCGTCACGATATTTTATATTTTCCGTATCGTTTTCAAATGGATTAAATCTATTAGGTATAGTTTTAGTATAGTCTACACTTTCAACGCTCATATAGATGCCACCTTTCAAAAAAATTTGCATTACTACTATTATACATCACAAATTAAGCAAGGTCAAATACTTTTATCAATTTTTTGGGATATATTTAAGTATTTCTACTTTTACCATGAATCAATTTACATAGAATACCATTATATATTTTGTAGAATGTAAACGTTACACAAAGATTAAAACTAATATATGTTACAAAAATCAAGTTATGTATTGAAAGATTATCACAGATGTGTTATAATTTGGATATCAATAAAAATACATTTCTAAAGGGGATTGTTATTATGATTAATATAGCAGTAGCACAATCTGGAGGCCCTACTTGTGCGATAAACGGTTCATTGGTAGGAGTCTTTGTTGAAGCACTTCGCACTAAAGAGATAGATGCCGTATTTGGCTCTATAAATGGTATTGAGGGTGTCATTAAGGATAATTTTATAGATTTAAAACGATTTATCACCACTAATGAGGATATAGAACTATTAAAACAAACACCATCTACCATATTGGGTTCTTGCCGATATAAATTAAAATCTTCTACCGAAGATGAGGAAACCTATAACAGAATAGTTGAAAACTTACAAAAAAGACGCATTGGAGCATTCTTCTATATAGGTGGTAACGATTCAATGGATACCGTTGAAAAACTATCTAACTATATGCTAGACAACAACATAGATATTAAGGTTATAGGTATTCCAAAAACTATAGATAATGACCTATGTTGTACAGACCATACTCCAGGGTTCGGCTCTGCTGTGAAGTACGTTACTACCACGGTACAAGAGATTATTAGAGATAGTTCTGTATATAGTATCGATAGTGTTACTATCATTGAGATTATGGGACGTCATGCAGGTTGGTTGACAGCATCTACTTGTATTTTAAGAGCTAATGGCGAAACTGCTCCACATTTGATATATCTTCCAGAAGGAGATTTTTCCATAGATAAGTTCCTAGAAGATGTTCGTGACCAACGTGCTAAGCATAAAGCAGTAGTAGTGGCAGTATCAGAAGGTGTTAATCTACCCGAAGATGCCTCTAGTGAAACCCTTGTGGATAACTTTGGACATAGATATCTATCAGGAGTTGGCAAACGTTTAGAAAATATAGTCCGTGATAGTATGCACTGTAAAGTACGCTCCATTGAGTTAAACGTAATGCAAAGATGTTCCTCACATATATGTTCAAAAACCGATATTGATGAGTCGGTATTAATAGGTGAGATGGGCGTTAAGGCATCTTTAAGAGGAGAAACTGGCAGAGTTGCTATATTTAAACGTGTTTCCGATGTTCCATACTCTATTAGAGTTGAAACCGTTTCGGCAAATCAGATTGCTAACAAGGAAAAGTTCTTTCCAAAATCTTGGATTAATGAGTACTCTAATGACGTCACCGACGATGCTATAAAGTACTTTCTACCTTTGGTTCAAGGAGAGATTAATTTAAAGATGGAAAACGGTATTCCTAAACACTTTAAGATTCAAGAAAGTATATTACGCTAATAATGACACATAGTTATAGTATGTACGTTATAATAGAATGGATTTTATAATCCATTCTATTGTTATTTGGTTATAATATGCTCATATAGAACATACAATTTAAAAAGTTATTAAAAACTATTGAAATTAAGGGATTTTTATGTTAAAATTAATAGGACAATCGCAGATGGCTTATATTAAATAGATTGCCTTTTTAAATTTTTAGAATAACTTTTAGAGTAAAGGAGTAACACTATATTATGGCTAGTAAGATTAACGTTGCTGTTATATTTGGAGGAAAATCTAGTGAACATGAAGTTTCATTAGTATCTGCATATAACGTAATTAAAAATATTCCAACCGATAAGTATGAAGTGACTTGTATAGGTATTACTAAGAAAGGTAATTGGCTATACTATCCAGGTTCGTATGAAAGTATTCCAAACGGTACATGGGAAAGTAATCCAGACTGTACTCATGCGTTCATATCAGTAAATCCAGTATATAGAGGTATAATAACTTTAGATAGTGGTAACTATTATCATAGAAAGATAGACGTTATTTTTCCAGTATTGCATGGCAAAAATGGTGAAGATGGTACTATTCAAGGTCTATTTGAACTTGCTCAGATACCTTATGTTGGTTGCGGAGTTTTAGCATCTGCTAGTTGTATGGATAAGGCATTTACTCATATGATTTTAGAGTCTAATGGCATTAAGACTGCTAAGTTTACAACCGTTTTGTATGCTGATATTCTAAATTTGGATAGCGAAATTGAAAGGGTAGAGGCTAAGTTACAATATCCAATGTTTGTAAAACCTGCTAATGCTGGGTCATCTATAGGTGTTAGTAAGGCTAATAATAGAACAGAATTAGTTGATGCTATAAACTTAGCATTTAATCATGATAGCAAAGTTGTCATTGAAGAAACTATCATAGGTAGAGAAACTGAAATAGCCGTATTTGGTTTTAATGATTTAATCGTTTCTGTTCCTGGTGAGATTGAAACTACAACCTATGATTTTTATGACTATGAGGCTAAGTATGAAGATAAATCTACTATACTACATATTCCAGCCGATTTTGATGAGGAAACTACTAAAAAGTTACAAGATACTGCTAAAAGAGCATATAAGGCTATGGGTTGCCAAAGTCTATCCCGTTGTGATTTCTTTGTGTTAGATAATGGTGAGGTCATTTTAAATGAAATTAATACTCTTCCTGGGTTTACTCCTATTAGTATGTATCCAAAGCTAATGAATGAAATAGGCATAGATTATCCTACACTATTAGATAATCTATTAACTGACGCTATGGAAAAACGTGGCTAGGTTAATTAATAGTTATTAACTATTAATTGTTAATTATAAAGAGAGGTTTTTATTTAATGAATAACTATGCTATTGGAGTTTTCGACTCTGGCATGGGTGGTTTAACTACCGTAAAAGAGTTGAACTCAATACTACCTAATGAGAACATTATCTACTTTGGTGATACTGCTAGAATACCCTATGGCTCAAGAAGTAAGGAAACTATTCTAAAGTACGCTAAACAAGATATAAACTTTTTAAAATCCCATAAAATAAAGATGATAATATCTGCTTGTGGAACGGTTAGTTCCACAGTATTAAATAATCCTATTCAAAATTTGGATTTGGGTTTCATTGGAGTAGTTATTCCAGCTTGTGAAACCGCTTGCAGAGTAACTAAAAATAAAAAGATTGCTGTTATTGGTACATCTGCTACTATTAGGAGTCAAAGCTATGTGACTACTATTAATTCCATAGATACTTCTATGGAAGTGCTTGGAGTAGCTTGTCCTATGTTTGTACATTTGGTTGAAAATGGCTACATAGACAGAAACAACGTTGTTACTAAGATAATAGCTGAAGAATATCTTGAACCTATAAAAAAGTTCGGTGCAGATACTTTAATATTAGGTTGTACACACTATCCTATAATTAAAGATGTAATAGCTGATATTATGGGTGATGGTGTAACTTTAATATCATCTGGAGCAGAAGCTGGAAAGTATGCTAAAGACTATCTAATTAAGAACAATCTACTTACTAATAGAACATCTCTAGGAGAAAATGAGTTCTATGTAAGTGATAGTATTCAGCTCTTTGAAGAGAATGCTAAAAATTTCTTGGGTCATGAAGTTAAAGGTAAGGTCTTTAAAGGCGATGTGCATCATTTAAAATGATAGTGCATAGATATTGTAAACGGAGTTTTTAATATGATTAATAATGAATTTCTTATTGATAATGGTGATAATATAATCACTACTACCGAAAGCACTAATGCTAAAAAAGAGAACGCTATTATCAAGATAAATACCACATATATCAGTCAAGATGACGAAGATGTGAGTGAACTAATAACTAAAGGCATCTACAGGCAGAAAGGCTCTTTAACTCAGATAATATATCAAGATAGTGAAACTACTGGTTTCTATGACTGCGAAACTAAGATAACTGCTAGAAATGATAAGTTTGTATCTATACTTAGACGTGGTGAAAATATTGGCTCGGATTTGATGGTTCAATGTGATAAGAAACTATATAGTCAATATACTACACCTGTGGGAAGTATATTAATTGGTGTTAAGGCTAGTTTAATAGAGAACTCTTTTGATGTAGATGGCGGTAGGCTACACATGAAGTATACTATCGATATGAACGGTTCGTTCGTATCAGACAATGAAATAGATGTTACCGTTGAGTTACTTTAGTATAATAACGGCTTAAACGTATTAATAATAGAAAGGTTGTTATAAAATGTCAGATTATGTTAAAATAGCCTCAGAGGAACTTAAACAGCTAATACTATGTTCTCTTGGAAGGTTAGTTGCAGATGGAAAAATATCGGCAGAACCTTTGCCACCTTTTAGAATAGAAGTCCCTGCGGATAAATCTCATGGTGACTTTGCTGTAAATGTAGCTATGGTATCTGCAAAGACTTTGAAGATGCCCCCTCGAAAGATTGCTGAACTTATATGTAGCAGACTAGACCTTGAAGGTTCTTTCTTCAATCGTTGTGAGATTGCAGGGGCAGGGTTTATAAACTTCTTTTTAAATCAAAAGTGGTTTTCAAACGTTGTAGATAACGTTATCGCTGAAAAGGAAAATTTCGGTAGAACAGATTTAGGCAAAGGTAAGAGAGTTTTAGTAGAGTTTGTATCTGCTAACCCTACTGGTCCTATGCACATTGGAAATGCTCGTGGTGGTGCTATTGGTGACTGTTTAGCATCTGTGCTAGATTGGGCAGGTTATGACGTTCAGAGAGAGTTCTATATCAATGATGCGGGTAATCAAATAGAAAAGTTTGGAAATTCATTAGAGTTAAGATATCTACAACTTTTCGCACCCGATAAGCAGGATATTTTGAAATCCTTTGAGGAAAAAACTTCTACCATTGAGGATTTCTGCCAAGAAGTATACAAAGATGATGATAACTTTCCTATGCCTGAAGATGTTTACAAGGGTGTGGACATTATAATCCATGCCAAAAACTTTGCGGGTATATATGGCGATAGGTTCGTTACTATGGATACTAAAGCTAGAAAAAATGCTCTAGTTGAGTACGCTCTACCTTTGAACATTCAAGGCTTGGAACGTGATTTGAAAAAGTATCGTATTACTTACGATAATTGGTTTAGAGAAAGTACTCTACATAATGATGGTAGTGTAGCAGAAGTTATCAAAAAGTTAAAAGACTTAGGCTATACCTACGAATTAGATGGTGCTACTTGGTTTAAAGCATCTGAATTTGGTGCTGAGAAAGATTTCGTTATCGTTAGAGCTAATGGTATTCCTACCTATGTAGTTCCAGATATTGCATACCATTATAATAAGTTAGTAACTCGTGGATATGACAAGGCTATAGACGTTTTAGGTGCAGACCATTATGGATATGTACCACGTTTAAAATCTGCTTTAAAGGCTTTAGGAGTAAATACTGATAATCTTGATGCCGTTATTATGCAGATGGTAAGATTAGTTAGAAATGGTGAAACTGTTAAACTTTCCAAGCGTTCGGGAAAAGCTATAACTTTAGTTACCTTACTAGACGATATCCCAATAGACTCTGCTAGATTTTTCTTTAATCTAAGAGAAGCAAACTCTCACTTTGAATTTGATTTAGATTTAGCTATTGAACAGAGTTCACAAAATCCAGTATTCTATGTACAGTATGCACACGCTAGAATATGTAGTATACTATCTAACGTTGGCAACATCGATATATCTAACGCTAACTTAGACCTATTAACTCAACCTCAAGAGAGAGAACTTATTAGGTATATATCTTCATTCCCTAACGAAATAGATATGTCTGCAATACACTATGACCCAGCTAGAATTACTAAGTATACTATAGATTTAGCTACTAAGTTCCACAAGTTCTACGATGCTTGTTCCGTTAAAAATGCAGAAACACAAGAGTTAATGGTAGCTAGATTAGTACTCTGTAAGGCAGTAAATCAAGTTATAGAAAATGCTCTAGGTATGCTTAAAGTGGATTGCCCTGAAAAGATGTAATATAGATTACATATAATCCATCATACTATAAAAGTATTGATTATTATTATATGCTTTAATAAAACCTTCACTTAAGGTTAGTAGATTTATAGTTTCAACGGATTTATTTAAACTCTTAGCATACTTTACAGTATAACCAGTTCCGCTGTTATAGTCATATATAAATGCTAACAGATGCGTACTATTATCTACCATATATCTATTGCGTTCAAGATAAGACCATGAAGTATCTCTGTAATCCATGTATACCACTTGACTAGCTTGTTCTAAGATTTTATTATACAATACCTTATCCTTAGCTGAAAAGTTTGAACCGTGTTTTGGAAACGGTATTACAGCAACTATTTCTATGTCGGTATATTGTGATAGTTTTAAATCTAATAGCATTTCACCAACCCATATATCTATTCCATTAGACATACCTATATAGAACTTTCTAAAGCCATTATCGATATAGTTGTTTACTTTAACATATATTATACTCTTTACTATTTCTAAGAAATCATTCCTTGCCTTAGATACATCTGTATTGTTTAATATGTCACTTGGAGATATTAATTCTAAGATTTTTTTTAATCTATGTCCAGAAAAGCACATACTTTTAAGCATACTATTAAAAATCGCCACCTTATTAATAACTTTTCATAAATGTTAAATTTACTATATTATAACTCAATGAGGTGTAAAAGTAAATAGTAATTGTGAATTTAACCTCATTTAACATTACCATATTTTAGTTAAAAGCAAACCTCAACATATTATAAATGTTGTGCTATACCATTAACTCATCGTTTGATGATAAAATAACCGTTTATGCGGTTATTTTTTTTGTGCTTTAGCCACTTCTTAATTTAGTTTTTCGTTGACAAATCATTGAAAATGATATATAATAAGACAATACTTAAAAAATATAAATATTAAAACACAAGGACGGTTGAAAACTAATGTTATCTAGTAAAGAAAAATCTATGGAAAAGTTAGTAGACTTCTTTAAGTCTAGAGGTTTTGTATATGCAGGTTCTGAAATCTATGGTGGACTTGCTAACTCATGGGACTATGGCCCTTTGGGTGTAGAGGTTAAGAATAATGTTAAAAAAGCATGGTGGAAAAAGTTTGTACAAGAAAGTCCATACAATGTAGGTATTGATTGTGCCATTATAATGAATCCACAGACTTGGGTTGCATCTGGTCATGTTGGTGGATTTTCTGACCCTCTTATGGATTGTAAAGAGTGTAATACTCGTCATAGAGCTGACCAACTTATAGAAGACCAAACTGGAGAAAATCCAGCAGGTTGGAACTTTGAACAGATGGCTCAATATATAAAAGAACATAATTTAGTGTGTCCAAACTGTGGTAAAACTAACTTCACCGATATTAGAAACTTTAACCTAATGTTTAAAACCTATACAGGTATTACAGAAGATAGCAAAAATGAAGTGTATCTACGCCCAGAAACTGCTCAAGGTATATTTGTCAACTTTACTAACGTTCAAAGAACTTCAAGAAAGAAGTTGCCTTTCGGTATCTGTCAAGTAGGAAAATCTTTTAGAAATGAGATTACCCCTGGAAACTTTATATTCAGAACTAGAGAGTTTGAACAGATGGAACTTGAATTCTTCTGTAAGCCCGATACAGACCTTGAATGGTTTGCTTATTGGAAACAGTATTGCATGGATTGGCTTCTATCTTTAGGTATTAAACAGGAAAATGTTGTCTTTCGTGACCATGAACAAGAAGAGTTAGCATTCTATTCTAAGGCTACTACCGATATTGAATATGAGTTCCCATTCGGTAGGGGCGAACTTTGGGGTATAGCTGACAGAACTGATTACGACCTTGGCAGACATATCGAACACAGTGGCAAGGATTTAAGTTACTTTGACCCAGAAACTAATACTAAGTACGTTCCTTATGTGATAGAACCATCACTTGGTGCAGATAGAGTTCTATTAGCGTTTCTTTGTGAGGCTTATGATGAGGAAGAGATTAAATCTTTAGACAAGAACGGTAATGAAAAGGTTGAGATTAGAAATGTTATGCATTTCCACCCAGCTTTAGCTCCGTTTAAGGTGGCAGTTTTGCCTTTGGTTAAAAAGTTAAGAGAACCTGCTCAAGAGATTTATACCATGTTATCTAAGAAGTTTAATGTGGATTACGATGAAACTGGTACTATAGGTAAACGTTACAGACGTGAAGATGAGATAGGTACTCCTTACTGCGTAACTGTGGATTTCGATACTATCGAAAAGGATAACTGTGTAACCGTTCGTGACAGAGATACTATGGAACAGGAAAGAGTTAATATCAATGACTTAGTATCTTACTTTGAAAATAGGTTGGAATTTTAACATAATCAGTTGAAGTTCTACTATTTCTATATGTAGCGGGATAATTTGCCAAAAAACTTAATGACAGCAGTGGGCGGAGATAAATCGATATTCCCTGCTGACACAAGGTTAATCCACGTATACTAAGTATGCATATTGCACTTCGTGAAATTACTCAGCGTGGATTGAAACGGCTAATGCTATAAAATCTATCTATAGACATACAAACAGATATATTGTATAGGGTATATCTGTTTGTTTTTGTTTAAAAAAAGTCCGCCATGAGTAACGTTCATGACGGATTAAGCTAGAAATGGGATTCGAACCCACGACCTACGCATTACGAATGCGTTGCTCTACCAACTGAGCTATTCTAGCATCTTATCTAACATATATATATTTTACCACATTTTTTTTATAAGTCAAGAGTTATTTTTAAATTTTTTTTAATTTAAAATTGTAATCTTAAAAGTTTTATGTTATAATAAAAATGTATTGCAGAGATATCTGCGTAGGGGCTATTTAATTTTGAAAGGAAGTATTTTTATGACGAAACCAAGTAAGGTATCTAAATTTTTCAAAACACTTTTAGTAATATTGTTGGTGCTTATAATATTTATTGCTATTGTGATAAATATTGCATTCTTAAAGACGTCTAATGCACCCGAACTGTTTGGGACTAGTATATATATTATGCAACAAGATAACATGAAAGATGTTGCTGAAGGTGTTGCAGTAATATCTAAATCTAATGAGATTGATACCCTTGAGGTTGGTGATACTGTGCTATGTTTAACCTCTCCAGCTAACGATTATAAGGAAGTCCTAAAGCTTATAAACATTACACAAGAAGATGGCTCTACATATTACTACGTTAGAGCCGATACAGAAGATGATGCCGATGCTTTAAAACTTACCGAAGATAAGATTGTTGCTAAATGTTTGTTTACTATTCCAAACTTAGGAAAGTTTATCAGCTTTGCTAGAACCACTGTAGGTATCATTGTATTGGTATTAGTTCCTTGTGCTATACTATTGATTATAAAGATAACATCTGATGTTGAAGAACGTAAAGAACAGAAGAAAGAAGATGAACAGCTTAGAAAATCTAAAGAGAGTAATGCCAATAATAGTATGAAATCTAAAAAGAACGATAAACCTAGAACTGATAATAATGGCTCTAATAGTGCAAATAAAAAGAATACTACTACGAATAAACCTAAAAAGGATTCTAATTCCGATAATATGGATATTTCTAATAAAACTCCTAAGAAACAGATTGCAGTAAAGACTCTTACCGAGGAAGAAAGTATTAAACAGAGAGAGAATGTATCTAAGATGGTAGGTTCGGAACTTAGCAAGACTACTTCTGATTCTAAAACTAGAACTTTTAATAGTACCGATGTTAAGGTATCTTCTATGAAAAATGTAGAGGCTGTTAAAATCTTTGAGGAAGAAGATACATCAACTGAGGAAACTGTACATAGTCTTAATATGCTTGAAAAGGCTAATAAGATTAAACAGAACCTTTCTAACGCTCATCAACAACAAGATGATGAAACTAAGCCAGTTATGGCTAACGTTTCTAATGTTGAAGAACCATCTAATGAAGTTAAAACCTCTAAGCCAGAGATAAAAGAGCCTACTAAGTCTGAACCTATTAAAGCAGAACCTACTAAGGTTGAACCTTCACAGGATTCTAACCTTGAAGATGCTGTAGTGATTATTCCTACTAAGCAAGATATCAACGTTGAAGAAACTTCGGTTACAGAAACTTCTACGGTGGAAAGTGAACTATTTAATCAAGACGATTTCTTAAAAGATATTATAGGCGATGTTGATGTTAATAGTTCTAGTAGTAGTAATAGTAGAATATCTAACGATGTTTTAGACCAACTATTGAACAGTATACCATCTACGCATATAGTAGAAGAACCTAAAACTACTATTCCACAGACCGTTTCTAAGCCTAGAAAGTCTAAGAATAAGCCAGTACATCATGCATCTAAGTCTATTAAAACTCCTAAGATAACCAACAAGATGGTTGATAATACTTCCTTCGATGAGCTTATAAAGGCTATTGAAAATGAGAAGAATAACATTAAGTAAAGTATGCTTATGCTATCGGAATGGTCTATTAATTGACCATTCCGATTTTTATTCTTTGTGTTTACAGAACTTTTTTTTTGTGATATAATATCAGTAATTGAAAGTATATAGAAATGAGGTTTATAGAATATGTCTACTGAAAACATTAGAAACTTTAGTATAATTGCCCATGTAGACCATGGAAAATCTACACTTGCCGATAGAATACTCGAAAAGACTAAGACCGTTGCTCAAAGAGATATGCAAGAACAACTCCTTGATGATATGGATTTGGAAAGAGAAAGAGGTATTACTATTAAGGCTCGTGCCGTTAGATTAATATATACTGCTAACGATGGCAAAGAATACGTTTTTAATCTAATAGATACTCCAGGACACGTCGATTTTAACTATGAGGTATCACGTTCCTTAGTAGCTTGTGAGGGTGCTATCTTAGTAGTAGATGCATCTCAGGGGATTGAGGCTCAAACTTTGGCAAATACGTACCTAGCAGTGGAAAATGATTTGGAGATACTTCCAGTAATAAACAAGATAGATTTACCATCTGCTGACCCCGATAGGGTTTGCCATGAGATAGAGGATATTATTGGTATACCTGCTTTAGATGCTCCTAGGGTATCTGCAAAGGTAGGGTTGAATATAGAAGAAGTCCTTGAAAGAATAGTTACAGACATTCCATGCCCTAAGGGTGACAACGATGCACCTCTACAAGCTTTAATCTTCGATTGCTACTACGATAGCTATAAAGGTGTTATAATATATGTTAGAGTAAAACAGGGTAACGTTAAAATAGGTGATACCATTAGGTTAATGGCTACTGGTGCAGAGTTTACCGTCGTTGAGGCTGGTTATATGACTGCTAATCAACATATTAATGCTGGTAAACTTGAAGTTGGTGAGGTGGGATATATTTCAGCATCTATTAAAAGTATCAGTGATACACGTGTGGGTGATACCGTTACTAAAGCAGATAATCCATGTGAAAAAGCTCTTCCTGGTTATAGAAAGGTGAATCCTATGGTATATTCGGGTATCTATCCAGCCGATAGTGCTAAGTACGGTGACCTACGAGATGCTTTAGAAAAACTTCAACTTAACGATGCTTCACTATCTTTTGAGCCAGAAACTTCTATAGCCTTGGGATTCGGTTTCCGTTGTGGATTCTTAGGTTTACTTCATATGGAAATCATTCAAGAACGTTTGGAACGTGAGTATAACCTCGATTTAGTTACTACTGCACCATCTGTTGTGTTTAAGGTAAACTTAACTAACGGAGAAACGGTATATATAGATAATCCTACGAACTATCCTGACCCCGCTTTAATTCAAAGTGCTGAAGAACCTATAGTAAAAGCTAGTATATTGACGCCATCGGAATTTGTGGGAAATATTATGGAACTATGTCAAGAAAGGCGTGGAACTTTTAAGGATATGCAATATCTGGACGAAAACAGAGTTGAGATGCATTATGAACTTCCTGCTTGTGAGATAGTTTATGACTTCTTTGATGTGGTAAAATCTCGTACTAAAGGGTATGCCTCATTTGATTATGAGATGCTTGGATATGCACCATCTAAGTTAGTAAAGTTGGATATACTACTAAACGGTGACATTGTAGATGCCCTATCTTTCATAGTCCATGTGGATAAGGCTTACTCTCGTGGCAGAAAGATTACTGAAAAGCTTAAGGAAAATATTCCTAGACAACTATTTGAAGTCCCTATACAAGCTAGTATAGGCGGTAAAGTAATTGCAAGAGAAACTATAAAGGCTCTCCGTAAAGATGTTTTGGCTAAGTGTTACGGTGGTGACATTACAAGAAAAAAGAAACTTCTTGAAAAACAAAAAGAAGGTAAAAAACGTATGAGAACTTTAGGTACGGTTGAAGTTCCACAGTCGGCATTTATGGCAGTTCTTAAACTAGATGATGAATAATATCTTGATTATTATGTTTATATGTAGTATAATTAGTATTAATATAAGTTTAATATCTAGGTAGTGAAAGGAGTTAGATTGTTATGTTTAAATATGAATGTCCACATTGTCATCAAAGAACGGTAACACCATTCCAAAAGATGATTACTGGTGGTATGGGTTCTAAAGGTACTAAGTGTAAAAACTGTGGTCGTAGGGTGGTAAACGGTAAGATTACTACAGCAATAAAATCGATAGTATACTTGATAGCTTTTGCATATACTGCCTTAATATTGATTACAGAGATGAATCAAGGGGTACAGCATCAAAACTATGGATTTATTATAGGTATGTGGATTATAGCTATAGTGGGTACTAAGTTTATAGATGGTTTTATTCCAGACCTAGAACGTTGCATTAGAAATGATGTCGGTAATAAATGATAGGCATATATGTTCATATTCCATTCTGTGCTAAAAAGTGTCCATATTGTGACTTTTACTCGCAAAGCTACTCAAAGGATAAGATGATATCTTATTGCATGGCGATAGTTAGAAACTTAGAATACTATTCTAAGTACAACGTTCAAGCAGATACCTTATACTTTGGTGGGGGAACACCCTCACTTATGGAGATTGATTCCATAGGTGATATTATCCAAACTGCTAAGGAACGTTTTAATATGCCTCATGATAGTGAAATCACACTAGAGGCTAATCCAAAGACGTTAAATGCTAAAAAGTTGGAAAGTCTTAGAAAAGTTGGTGTTAATAGACTATCTGTAGGTGTACAATCTTGTATAGATAGTGAATTGAAAATCCTTGGAAGAAATCATACCTTTAAGGATTGTAAAAGGTTAGTAGAAAATGCCAATAAGTGTGGCTTTGAAAATATATCTTGTGATTTAATGATTGGTACATCTTCACAAACTATGGATACTTTAAGATATTCTTGTGAAACATTATCTAAATTGGATATTAAGCATATATCTTCATATATGCTCAAGATTGAAGATGGTACTCCCTATAGTCAAGATGCTGACATACTGTCTAATCTACCGAACGATGATATGGTATCTAATATGTATTTAGAATCCGTTGAAATTTTTAAGAACTATGGTTTTAATCAATATGAAGTTTCTAACTTTGCTAAGAACGGTTTTGAAAGTAGGCATAATCTAAAGTATTGGCAGTGTGTGGATTACCTTGGTATAGGCTCGGGTTCACATTCATGTTTCAATGGAAAAAGATTCTGCGTACCTAAGGATAGAGATAGGTTTATATTAGATGAACATCAATCTATTGAAGTAACTGAAGAAAATCCATATACTTTTGAAGAAGTAGGAATGCTATCTTTAAGACTCTCCAGTGGTTTAAACCTATCGAGATTTCCTAAAGTTAAGCAGAGCGTTTTGAATAAAGCCTTACCACTTAAAAAATTAGAATATTTAACCATAGATGATGATATTATTACTTTAACTCCTAAAGGTTTTTTAGTGTCTAACAGTATTATTGAATCGCTTATACTATGATATTTTTTTCTAATTTGGCTATTTTGCCAAAAACTCTTTATAATATTTGTAACTAACCACATTGACAAACTTACTTAATATTGTTATAATTAAAGTATATATTCGTGAAATCTATTTTAGGAGGGTTTTTATATGAAATCTAATAAGACATTAAAAGGCTTTACTATGATTGAATTGATTGTAGTTATGGCAATCCTAGGCGTACTTTGTGGAGTATTAGTTCCAAACGGTCTTGCTTGGCTTAGAGATAGTAAGCTTAAAACTTGTAATAGTGAGGCTAAGGTAGTCTTTAATGCTGCTGTTACCGTTCTACAAGACTATCAACTTGAGGGCAAAGTTTCTGAGATTACTACTACAGATGGTATTGTTGCAATAGAAAAAGATGATAGTAATGCTCCAGAAGCAGCTTCAAAGATTACTGCTAAGCTGGGTTCTAACTTTGGTGAAAATTCTGTATGGTATGTTAGAGCTAATGTTAGTAATGTAAGTAATAAGAATTCAAACACTATAAAGGTTGAATCGGCTTTATATGCAGATAATAATACTTCTGTATGTATTGGCAGATATCCAGTTCCTGCTAATCAATACTCTAATGGTGGAGGATTTGATACCGTTAAAGGTAGTGTGTCGAACGTTCCTACCGATGCTGATGGCGATGGAACGATAGATACTAGTGATGCTATATATGACAACACTAAAGATTAATCTTTAAAGTCTAAAGTGCTAATGTTGATGAAAATCCTGTGCTTAGTTTTGTACAGGATTTTTTCTTAAAACAAAATGTTCACATTTTGTACATATTTTTTTAAAAAAGTACTTGTACATAGTTCGTTAATATGTTATAATAAAGTAGAACTTATAAAATCAAATTTTAAGGCAAAGGAAGATGTATATAAATGTCCATAGGCACAGCTTTAATTATAGACGATGATAGAAATACTTGCGACCTTCTAAAACAATATATGGAAAAAGAAGGTTTTACCGTTACACTCGCTCATGATGGAAATGATGCTTTAGTTAAGTTTAATCATATTAACCCAGATATTATATTACTTGATATTGGTCTCCCTGAGATAGATGGCTTTCAAATTTGTAGAGAGGTTAGAAGAAAATCTAACATTGCAATTATTATGATAACAGCTAAGAGTGAAACGTTTGATAAGGTTCTAGGCTTAGAACTTGGTGCAGATGATTATATAACTAAACCTTTTGAAATTAAAGAGGTTATGGCTAGAGTAAAGGCAGTATATCGTAGGTGTGGAAAGAAGTCTACTGATGCAGAAGTAAAAGAAGTCCGATATGATAAGTTGGTAATAAATATGACTAGGTATGAACTAAAAATTAATGGTGAGGTTAAGGACACTCCACCAAAAGAGTTAGAACTGTTGTTCTACTTAGCGTCTAACCCTAATAGAGTGTATACTAGGAATCAACTGCTTGATGAAGTTTGGGGATTTGAATACTATGGGGATTCTCGAACTATAGATGTTCACATAAAACGCCTTAGAGAAAAATTAGAGGGCGTATCTGATAAGTGGTCTTTGACTACCGTCTGGGGTGTGGGCTATAAGTTTGAAGTAGATGAAAGTGAACTATAGTTTTTAACGTTCATACAACTATTAGAATTTAAGAAAGGTTTTTCAATATGGAAGATAATAATGCTAATAAAGAGATATTAGAAAACTCTTCTAATGAGGAGAATGTTCTAAACGAGATTAAAAACAATGATATTAGTTACGAAAATGTAGAAAATACCTCTAATGAAGATGCAAGCATGGAAGATGTTTCTAATGTTACAGAATCTTTTAAGGATAATAGTATGTTATTAGAGAGGTATCAGTTTTATAAGAGTCAGATTGGTAATGATAGTCGTGCAGTGGTATCTGTTGTCAACAAAAAGACTGTAACTATGTTTATAGTTTTCATGATGTTGTGTATAGTCATATTTGTAAGTTGTATGGTAATAGATTTTAGGAATCCTGAACAGTATGAACTGTCTGCTATAGGAGATAGTTCTGCTTTGGATACTTACAAGGAAGACGTTAATAACAACTCTACTAGTTTTGACTCTTCTACTAATAATGGAATATTAATAGAACAATATCAAACACCCGAACGTGATGATAGTACCTATATGAACGATGATGGCACATATACGGTATCGGGAGTTGCAAAGTATGCTAGTGACTCAATAATTGCTATATACGTTTCTACAGATGGTTTAAACTTAAACGGTATGGGTTCTGGAATAGTATTTAGTGATGAAGGATATGTTTTGACCAACGCTCATGTTATAGAAGATGCTAACTACATTATAGGTATACTACAAGATGAAACACAGATTAATCTAAGTTTCGTTGGAATGAACTCTGAACTAGATATCGCTGTATTACAGTCAGATAACAAGGATATTCCCGTGGCTACTATGGGAGATTCTGATAGCGTAATATTGGGCGAAGATGTAGTTGCTATAGGAAATCCAGCAGGTTTAACTGGTACGGTTACTAAGGGAATAGTATCTAGTATCAATAGAAGCTATATTACCTCTGATGATGTTGAAAGAACTTACATTCAAACTGATACAGCTATTAGCCCAGGAAATTCAGGTGGTGCTTTGTTAAATATGTATGGTCAAGTGATAGGAATTACTACGCTTAAAATATCCGAAGACCAGACCTATGAGGGTTTAGGTTTTGCTATATGTATCAATGATGCCCTTGAGTGTGCTGAAGAATTAATAGAGAATCGCTTTAAGATAGGAATAACTTTTAATCTACAGAATAATGAAATAGAGATTAAAGAGATAGACAATTCTTGCAGTATAGCTAATACTCAACTTAAAAAAGGCGACATAATCACTCAGATTAATGGTCAAGACGTTACCGACTATTCAACGGTTATGAGTGCTTTGGAAGGCTCTAAACCAGGTGATAGTGTTACTGCTAAGGTTCAACGTCGCTCAAATGATGGCTTAACTAATGAGTTCTACATTGAATTTCAGCTAATGCCATATAACTATTAATAGATATCTTTAGAGGAACGTTCTTTCTGTATTAGTCACTAAAACTTAACTTATTATTAATACTCTATTACAAATTGTATCTTTTGCACAAAAAATGTAATTTGAGTGTAATTCTTTCTACTTGTAATTATCACAATTAAAGTGTATTATATATATATTGAAAGTTTTCGTGAGCTTTTCTTAAGTCTAAAGTTTTTAAGTGATTATTCTTAACTGTTTTAGTTAGTAATATGTCACTATCTTGTCTATTTGATTTTAGTAAAAAGCCTTCACCTCTACATATGGTGAAAAATGCTAAAAGCAAACTTAACGGCAGTGGTGGGCGGAGAAAATCGGTATCCCACTGCTGATACGAGGGTAATCTACGCATACTAAGTATGCATTCGCACTCCGTAAAATTACCGAGCGTGAGTTGAAACAAAGGAGATTTAAAAGATGAAAAAAAAGTTGACTATATTATTAGCTATAGCTATGATGAGTACTATGATGACTGCTTGTGGTGGAAACGATACCACTGATGACACCGACACTACTACCACTACTACTACTGCATCTGAGGAAACTACCGAAGAAGAAACTACTGAGGAAGAAACTGAGGCTGAGGCTGAAGAAACTACTGCTCAAGTTTTAGTACTCCCAGAGGGTACAGTCGCTGAAGATGGTGATGCTTATTTAGCATATGGTGACTCACAATGGTGGCTACAGTATGGTGGTAATGATATGGAACCTCTTTCTTATGGTGCTGTGGTAGCTCATATCGATGGCGATGGTACTTATACAGTTAGTCTTGATGCTTCTAATGCAGATGCTGTTGAGATGAACGGTCTTGACGTTATTAATGGTTGCTCTTTCTGTGCAATAGTTATCCAAAATGGTGAGGAACTATTCCCAGACCAAGCTACTTCTATTACTATCGATAGCATTAAGTTAGATGATGTTGAGGTTGAGTTTACTAAGAACTATTGTAACTACGAAGATGGTAATTTAAGAACTAATATATTCAATAGCTACGTTACTGAAGCTCCAACTGAGGACGTTTGGACTGCTGATGGTGATTTAACAGATATCTCTGCTCAGATAGTTCCTGCATCTACTTTTGATAGTTTCTCTAAGATTGAAGTAACTTTTACTATTAGTAGTTCTAGTACTGATAATGGCGATGCTGACTCAGATTCTGCTGATGCTGATTCAGATTCTGTTGAAGAGTCTGCTACTGATGAAGAATCTGATGTAGAATAGTTATTAATCAACTATAACCGTTGGCTTACTTATACCATTAGTTATATATGAGGTATATCTCTTTCCATAGAGGTATGCCTCTTTTTATATAGATATCTAGTAATATTACTTAATGTATACTTTTTTGGAATAGTTTGGGATATATATATGGTATTTGTGAAAAAATGTCATAAATAGAGTGTAAGTAGCTTTCAAATTTGTATGAGGTTGATAAAAACTCTTGATTTAAAGATAATCCTATGTTATAATTATTAAGGTAAATATTTTGGTGTGTATGTTTATTATGATGTTCTATTTTTAGAGTTGTGAAAGGTCTTGTTTATATGGAAAATATTTATATTATAACTGGTCATTATGGTTCTGGTAAAACTAACATCTGTGTGAATATGGCTCTTAATCTTTCTACGTTAGAATCTGCTAAGGTTGCCGTTATAGATTTGGATACTGTAAATCCATACTTTCGTACAGCCGATTTTAAAAAACTCTTTGAAGACAGTGGTATACAGTTAATATCATCTGTATACGCTAACTCTAACTTAGATACTCCTGCTATAACGTTTGGTGTTGAAAGCGTCATTAAAGATGTTGACTATCTACTTATAGACGTTGGTGGAGATGATACGGGTGCTTATGCGTTAGGTCAGTTTTCAGAAATGTTATCTAACTATAGTGATGTGTTAAAGATGCTATATGTGGTTAATGCATATAGATATATGACTAAGACTCCTAATGAGGCTATATCACTAATGAAAGAAATTGAAACCGCTAGTAGGTTAAAACATACTGGTATTATAAATAATTCTAACCTAGGCGATGAAACTACTATCCAAGTGGTTGAAAAATCTAAGCCTTTTGCAGAAGAAATATCCAAACTAAGTGGATTGCCCATATATACTACTACATATCCCATTGGTAGTAAGGGCTTAGTAGATTCTACTAACCATTACTTCGTAAAAAGGTATGTTAAAAACGTTTGGGAAGATTAGGTTTAGAAACTTTTCTATAACTCTAATGTAAGTTTAATCTTTAAGTAGTATAATATTACTATATATATGCTAGAATGAAAGGAAGCGAGATAATGGCACAGATTACTGTCAATTTTGAAAAGTGTAAAGGGTGTGCTTTGTGTACTTCGGTATGTCCAAAAAAGATAGTTGCTATCCAAAAAGAAAAACGTAATTCAAAAGGATATTTTACTGCTATTTGTATAGATAATTCGCAGTGCATAGGTTGTACAATGTGTGCTATAATGTGTCCTGATTGTGCTATAACGGTAGAAAAGTAAAAAATCGAGGTGATATATTTTGGAAAGGAATCTTATGAAGGGCAACGAGGCTTTGGCAGAAGCAGCCGTTAGAGTAGGGTGCAAGTGTTACTTTGGATATCCTATTACTCCACAGACCGAAATAGCTGCTTACATGACTAAGCGTATGCCTACTATAGATGGTGGAGTTTTTGTGCAAGCAGAATCTGAAATAGCTGCTATAAACATGGTATTAGGAGCATCTGCGTCGGGTGTTAGAGCTATGACTTCGTCATCTTCCCCAGGAATCTCTTTAAAGTCTGAGGGTGTTTCCTATATGGCAGGTAGTGACCTACCTGGAGTCATTGTAAACGTTCAAAGAGGTGGCCCTGGTTTGGGAGGTATCCAACCATCACAGTCGGACTATTGGCAAGCTACTAAATCTTTGGGACATGGAGATTTTCAAATATTAGTATTCGCTCCTGCTTCTGTACAAGAGATTATAGACCTTACTGTTAAGGCTTTCGATACTTCTGATAAGTATCGTGTACCCGCTATGATTTTTATGGACGGTCTTTTGGGTCAAATGATGGAACCTGTTACCTTCCCAGAACTTAAACACAATCAGTTTGATAAGAGTTGGGCTTGTAATGGTCATGGTAATAAGAGAAAACATAATATTATTAACTCTTTGTACCTACAAGCTGACCAGCTTGAAAGCATAGTCTTAGAAAGATATAAACGCTATGAAACTATTAAACAAGAACTACATATGGCAGAGAGTTATTTAACCGAAGATGCAGACATTGTAGTCGTTGCCTATGGTGCTACTGCTAGAATAGTTAAATCGGCAGTAGTAAAGGCTAGAAGTAACGGCATAAGAGTGGGAATGTTTAGACCTATTACTCTATGGCCTTTCCCTATTCAAGAGATTAACAAGGCAGTGGAAAGTTGTAAGTCTGTGCTATGTGTAGAGATGTCTACTGGTCAGATGGTAGACGATGTTAGACTCTCTATAAATTGTTCTAAACCAGTACACTTTTTTGGCAGAACTGGTGGTGTAGTTCCTACTCCTATGGAGGTTTTTAATAAGATTGTTGAACTTGGAGGTGTGAATTAGACTATGGCTATAGTATTTGAAAGACCTAAATCTTTATTAGATGTATCTACAAGTTACTGTCCAGGGTGTACTCATGGAATAGCTCATAGGCTTGTATGTGAAATTATAGATGAAATGGGCATAGAGGGTGATACTATTGGTATATGTCCAGTAGGTTGCTCAGTTACCGCCTACGATTATTTCGGTTGCGATATGATAGAAGCCCCTCATGGCAGAGCCCCCGCAGTGGCTACTGGTGTTAAAAGAGCTAATCCTAATAAGTTTGTATTTACATATCAAGGCGATGGCGACCTTGCCGCTATAGGTACTGCTGAAACTGTTCACAGTGCCACTAGAGGGGAAAACATCACTGTAATATTTATAAATAATACTAACTATGGCATGACAGGCGGTCAAATGGCTCCTACTACTCTACCTAATCAAGTGACGCAGACTACTCCCTATGGTCGTGATACTAAGATAGCTGGTTTCCCTGTGCGTGTATGCGAAATGTTGGCTACTCTCGACGGTACTGCTTTAGTTCAACGTACTGCTTTAGACAGTATTGCACACATCAATGATTGCAAAAAGGCTATTAGGAAAGCTTTTAAATATCAACAAGAGAAGAAAGGCTTTTCTATCGTAGAGATTCTATCAACTTGCCCTACTAACTGGGGAATGACTCCTCTTGAATCATTAGAAAGAATTAAGAATGAAATAATTCCTTACTATCCATTGGGTGTATATAAGGATATAGATGCGGAGGATTGATTTTTATGACTAAAGAGATTATTTTAGCAGGTTTTGGCGGACAAGGTGTATTATTTGCTGGTAAGATATTAGCTTATTGCGGACTTATAGATGATAAGGAAGTATCATGGTTGCCATCATATGGCCCAGAGATGCGTGGCGGTACTGCAAACTGTTCTGTATGTATCTCCGATGATACTGTAGGTTCACCATTAGTTACAGAGCCTAACATATTTGTAGCTATGAATCAACCATCTTATATTAAGTTTATAGAGAAAGTTCAAAGCGGGGGTAAGGCTTTTATAGATAGTACTTTAGTTAGTAAGAAATCTGAACGTAATGATATAGAATGCCATTATATACCAGCGACTCAAATTGCTGAAGATAATGGTCTACAAGGTATGGCTAATATTGTACTCTTAGGAAGTGCCATAAAGGAAACTGGTCTTTGTGCTATAGATACCATTAGAAAGGCATTTGAAAGTGTAGTACCACCTAAGAAAGCTAATCTAATAGATGCTAATATGAGAGCTATTGAGTTAGGTATGGCTTATTAAGGAATAGTATAGAAAAGTATTGCTTATGGTTAAACCCATAAGCGATATTTTATGTTATAAGAACCTATATTAATGAATCTTTATTAGTCGTGTTGAATATCCTCGTTATCCTCTTTATGTTCTTGAATGATAACTACATCTTCTTTTTTGGACTTACCTTCATTAAGTTGATTATCTAATTCAGCCTTAACGTCATCTAATAGAGATGGTTTTTTGGGGGTATCCTTTTCAAGAATCTCTTCGCCGACTTCATTTTTCATAATTTTATCGAATAGTTCTCCATCAATCTTTTCAAACTTCATTAGATATTTTGCTAAGAAGTGAAGTTTATCGATGTTATCTTTAAGAATCTGTTCAGCAGAGGTATATGCAGTTTCAATGATTTGACGCATCTCACTATCGATTTCAAAGGCTATATTGTCAGAATAGTTAGGAGTACTGTTGAAATCTCGACCAAGGAAAACTTCTCCTTGAGAGTTTCCATATACCATAGGGCCAAGATTTTCACTAAATCCGTACTTAGTAACCATATTTCTAGCTATGTTGGTAGCTCTTTCTATATCGTTAGATGCACCAGTAGAGATATCATGTAAGATTAGTTTTTCGGCTACTCGACCACCTAAAAGTGTAACTATATTTTCTTCCATTTCGCTTTTGCTACTAAAAGATTTATCATATTCAGGTAGTGACATAGTATAGCCACCAGCCATTCCACGAGGTATTATGGATACTTGATGTACTTTATCTTGAGTTGGACAGTTGAACGTACATATTGCATGACCAGCTTCATGATATGCAGTCAAGTACTTTTCTTTTTCTGATACTACTTTAGACTTCTTTTCAGGGCCAGCTATAACTTTAATGGTAGCTTCTTCAATATCTTCCATGTTAATGGCTTGACGGTTTGCTCTAACGGCTAAAAGTGAAGCCTCATTTACTAGGTTTTCCAAATCTGCACCTGTAAAGCCTACGGTAGTTTGAGCGATGGTCTTTAAGTTTACATCGGGTGCAAGAGGTTTTTTCTTAGTGTGAACCTTTAATATCTCTTCTCTACCCTTAACGTCTGGATAGCTTACCAATATCTGTCTATCGAAACGACCAGGACGAAGTAAAGCAGGGTCTAAAATATCACGGCGGTTAGTGGCTGCAATGACTATAACACTATCGTTGCCAGTAAAACCGTCCATCTCTACTAAGAGCTGATTTAAAGTCTGTTCACGTTCATCGTGACCACCACCAAGACCAGCACCTCTATGGCGTCCAACAGCGTCTATTTCATCTATAAATATTATAGATGGTGAGTTCTTTTTAGCCTGTTCAAAGAGGTCACGTACCCTTGATGCACCAACACCTACGAACATCTCAACGAAGTCTGAACCAGATATTGGAAAGAATGGGCAACCAGCTTCACCAGCAACGGCTCTAGCGAGTAGAGTCTTACCAGTTCCAGGAGGCCCTAAGAGTAGAACACCTTTAGGTATTCTAGCACCCATATCGGAGTACTTTTTAGGATTCTTTAAGAAGTCAACAATCTCTGCCATCTCTTCTTTTTCTTCATCAGCACCTGCAACATCTTTAAAAGTAGTCTTATTCTTATTTTGATTAGGTTTAACTCTAGACTTTCCAAAACTAGAGTATTTGCTACCGCCAGTAGTTTGTTTCATCATGAACACTACAAGACCAATACTAATAATCATAAATATTACAGTAGGTATTATAGTTATTAACCAAGAATTATCAGTAATCTTATAATAATCTTGTTCCAAAGGGGCATCTGGGTGAAGTTTATTATACTCTACACGATAGTCATTAGTATCGGAATGGATATCTTGTAGAAAGACACTAACGTTAGGCACAGTATAGGTTATCTCTTTTTCTGAGCCATCGTCTTCAATAACGGTCATCTGTAGTTGACCAGTACCATCACCTGAGCCTAGGTTCAACTCCATTTTACTAACTTGATAGTTATCAAAGTATTCCATAATGTCGGAATATTTGTAACTTTCTTGTGGGGTACTGCTAAATGGTCTAAACACTATAATTGCTAGTACTATTAATACTACGAATATAATGTATGCCATAATTCCCGAATTACTTTTTTTAGGCAACAATAATTCACTCCAATCTTTTGTCCGTATGTAGATATTCTTTAGACGTATAGAATATTAGTCCATATCTTTAATATACGGCAGTTCTCTATAATTCTGATTTTTTTCAACTATCTTAATTAGTAGATAGTTCTTTGTGTTTTCATCACAAGCGACCTTTTGAGAAACTCCAAAGCGTTCCATAAAGATTAAGTCGACATCGTCACAGATAAAGCATAGAGTATCTCGGCAATCCTTAGGAACGTTTTCATTTATAAGTTTCTTTACAGAAGAGGTAAAGCCTCTGTTGTTTAAGACAATCTTATCACCGAACCGTCTACCCCTTAGTAGTGCCTTACCTTGTATTTTATCATAATCAAGAATGTAATTTGTTAATTTTTTATTAATAAATGGTGGATTTTTAAGCAGAATAGTTTCAACCGTTTTGTTAAAGATATCAACCTTACCATCTATAGGTAAGTGCATAGACAAAGATGTATCGATTGTACACTTTTTTGAAATACTCACCACTGAGATAATACCCAACTTTGATATAAAATAAACATCTTTAGAGATGCTTATTTTGCCATCATTTGCAATAATGTTATCTATAGATAGTATTCTCTCATGGCTGTAAGTTAAGTTATTTTGTTTAAATAGCCTAGTAATACATCTGTGTTTTATGGCATTGTGATACTTTCTAAGGTCAACGTTTAAGGTCTTGCCATCGCTAGAGATGTTACTTTCAAACACTTCATTGGCAATATTATCGATGTAGTTTCCATCTTCATTGAGTATTTGAATAGTATTTAAAACATTCTTTTCAAACCTAGGGTTTATCTCTTTAAGCGTTGGAACTATATTGTGTCTAATCTTGTTTCTAGTGTAGTCATCGCAGAGGTTAGAACTGTCCGTTACGAAGTTAATTTGCTTAGTTAGTAAGAAGCTTTCAACATCTTGACGTGTGCATAGTATTAGTGGACGAATAATATTATCCCTAACGGGAGGTATTCCAGTCAATCCTTTTAAACCTGCTCCACGAGTTAGATTGTGTATTATAGTTTCGCAGTTGTCGGAAAGTGTATGTGCTGTAGCAATCTTGCCATTAGCTAACTTCTGTAGGGCATCGTATCGAAGTATTCTAGCACCTTCCTCTAAAGATGTCTTGTGTTCATTACAATAAGATATAACATCTATGTGTTCAACATATAATGGAATGTTAAAAGTTCTGCAAAGGTCGATACAAAAATTCTCATCACGAAGACTTTCCTCTCCACGCAGTTGATGATTTACGTGTATCGCTTTAACTTGTATATTGTAAGTATCTTTTAGTTCATTTAATATTAATAGTAGTGATACACTATCTGCACCACCAGAAAGTCCTACATAGATACTATCCCCATTAGATAGCATATCATACATGGAAATAGCATCTTTAACCTTATCAATCAAAGTGCCAACCCCCTAAGATGGTTCTTGTAGTTTAGTTTCTAAGTTAGTAAATTTAGTAAAAGCACCATTCCAACCTAGTTTTATAGTACCAGTTTCACCATGACGATTCTTAGCAACTATACATTCACTAATGTTTTTCTCCTCAGATGCCTTATTGTAATAAGCATCTCTATATAAGAACAGTACTATGTCGGCATCTTGTTCAATTGAACCAGATTCTCTTAAGTCAGATAGCATAGGGCGTTTATCGTTACGACTTTCAGGACTTCTTGAAAGTTGAGATAACAGTATTATAGGAATGTCTAAATCCTTTGCCATAACCTTAATATTTCTAGTAATTTCTGATATTATGGTAACTCTGTTATCGGAGTTAATGTTGGAAGACATAAGCTGTAGATAGTCTATTACTACCAAACCAAGGTTTTGAATATTCTGTACTCTTGATTTTATAGTCTGTACGGTAATTCCAGCAGTATCATCGATATACATTTTAAGCCTATTTATGCTTTCAGCAGAGTATGCTAAGTTTACCCAATCTTCGCCAGAGATTCTACCAGCACGCAACTTATGACTATCTACATGAGATTCTGAAGATAGTATCCTAGAGGCTAACTGTTCATTAGACATCTCTAATGAGAATATGGCTACTTGCTTATCATACGATTTAGCTACGTTGGTAGCTATGTTCAATGCAAACGATGTTTTACCCATTCCAGGACGTGCAGCAACTATTATTAAGTCAGATTTATTTAACCCTGAAATAGTAGAATCTAAACTATGAAAACCAGTGGATAAACCTCTGTACTTATCCTTATCCAATCCAGCCATCTTACAAAGCTTATCATAGGTAGCGAACATTATATCTTTTATAGGAATAAGACCTTTTTTTTCATTACCTTGGCGAATGTCGAATATCTCTTGAGATATAGTTTCTAGTATACTTTGAGAGTTTAACTTTCCAGAGAGAACATTATCTTTTAACCTATTAGATATACTTAATAGGTTACGTAGATTATACTTTTCAATAACTATATTGCAATAGCTCATAACGTTAGCTACTGTAGGAACTTTTTCCATTATGCTTGCAATATAACTATTACCAGCCATTTCACTTTCAAATAGACCATTATTTAAGGATTGATTTAACACCTCAACGGGGTCTATAGCAATGCCATTAATCGCCAATGTGGATATTATAGTAAAAATTTTAGCATTAACATCGTCATAAAAGTACTTAGATGTTAAAACTTCCATTACAGAAGATAAAACACTATCGGGGTCAATAAGTATACAACCTAATACACACTGTTCAGCCTCAATACTTTTAGGGACTTCTACTACTGTAATCTGTTCTTCCATTATGCCTCTATAACCTCTGCAGTAACTTTAGCAGATATACCTTTATATAGTTTAATATCTGCTTCGTATGAGCCAAACGCTTTGATTTCTAACTTTAAAGAAATCTTTTTCTTTTCAATCTTAGCACCGAACTGTTGTTCAATGGCATCAGCAATATGACCAGCGGTTACAGAACCGAATAGCTTTCCGTTCTTACCTGCCTTAGCCTTAATAGTAACTCTTTTGCCATCTATTAGTCCAGCAACCTCTTTAGCGTGTTGGATTTCTAAGTCTACTTTATGCTGTGCAGAAGATTGTTGACCTTTTAACTTATTCAGATTTTCATTAGTAGCTTCAATAGCTACACCTTTTTTGATTAGGAAGTTTCTAGCATAGCCATCAGCGACCTCTTTAATATCGCCTTTTTTACCTGTGCCTTTAACGTCTTGAATTAGAATAACTTTCATATATAAAAATCTCCTTTCGATAATATATGGGGTCATTATATTTATATGTAAGATTTTAAACCTTACTATAACTTTACTTAGCTTGATATCTTAACTTTCAGGTAAGATATCATCAATAGCAGATATTAACATTAGGTAAACATCTTTCATAGACCTATCATGAATTTGAGTAGCCGACATGGTCTGATGTCCACCACCACCTAGCTTTTCCATAACTAGTTGAACGTTCATCTTGCCTAAGGAACGTGCCGATATGTTTATACAATCAGATGTACGATATATTATAAATGATGCATCTACACCAGTTATGTTTAACAGTTCATCAGCCGATTGAGGTGCTATGATTCTAATATTTTCTACAATCTCATCGGTTTCAGCGATAGCACAGCGTTTATAAATCTCTGCACTAGCTACTATACTAGCCTTTACCTTATATGAGTATATAGAGGTTGAGAACAATGTTTTTACAGCAATAGTATCTGCACCGTTCTTTTTTAAGAATGCGGCAGCCTCAAAGGTTCTAACACCCGTTTTCATTACGAAGTTTTTAGTATCTAACATGATTCCCGAAAGTAGAGCCTCTGCAGAGTATGAAGAAATTTTGTTAGGAATTTTAAAGTATTGTATTAGTTCAGTAACCATTTCTGATGCCGATGATGCAAAAGGTTCATGGTGGAATATAACTGCATTGTTAATAAAGTTTACAGTCTTTCTATGATGGTCTATAACTATTACGTGGTTAGCAAGTTCATAAAGGTCTTTGCTCTCAATGATATCTTTATTATGAGTATCTACCACTATTAAACAACTAGATGAGTTTTTAAAGTTGGCAAGTGCTTCGGGAACAGATATAAACATATTAAACTCACTAACTGACATGATGTGTTCTATTAGTGACTTTGCAAGGGTTCTTTCAAAGTCTGTAACTATATATGCGTGTTTTCCCATCTGACGTACTGCATCAGCTAGACCTACTGCACTACCTATAGAATCCAAATCGCCAAATCTATGCCCCATGATGTACACGTTATCGAAGTTACTTATTAACTCTTGGATAGCCGTTGCTATAATCCTAGACTTTATTTTAGAATGTTTTTCAATGCCCTTAGATACTCCGCCAAAGAATTGGAAACTACCATCAGAGGTTTTTATTGCACATTGGTCACCACCTCTGCCGAGAGCCATATCTAGTGCTTGTTTTGCCGACTGTTCACTTTCACATATGGTATTAAAATCCAAACCTACACCTATAGATAGTGTTAATGGTAGTCTATCTACGGTTACTATCTCTCTAGCCTTGTCTAAGATTTTAAACTTACTATCCATCATATGTTGAACGTACTGTTGTTTAGTAATTATCGTATACTTATCATGTGATATACGACTTATTATGCTATCGTAGTCCGATAGAAAATCTTCTATTAACTGTTCAACCTTTGCTTGTATGTTAGCCTTGTCACTCTCCTTAGAGTTTTGAAAGATATCTTCAAAGTTATCAATAGATATAAACATTACGACTGGTTTAGACTGTTCATAGAGTTTACTTGTGCGTTTTAACTCTGTAATATCTAAAAAGGTTATCATAGAGAGGTCTGTTTTGTAATCTCCATAAGGTACAGAGGACATCTTAAAGACTTGTTTATCAATAGATATCTCTATAGCGTTATGGTGGGACTTTCTTAATGGATTGATATTACAACCTAGTATTTCATCTATACTCTGTCCGAATAGTTCTTCTGACTTGCAAAACTTTTCTAAGAATAGTTTATTATACCAAACTATCTGATTAGAGTTATTAACTATAACTAACATATCTGGATAGTCATATAATGCACAGTTTTCGACCCTTAGAGTCTTTCTACTTAGTTCATGAAAGAATCCGTATAGATTCTTATTCATGCTTATAATATTCGTAACAGTTATAGCTCCTATGGTCAACGATATTATTATGAATATAATAGATATTACTCTGTCATACTTAAATATCGACAAAGCCATTATAAAAGTTACTATAAAGATGCATATTAAACATATCTTTAAAGTTAGGAACTTTTTTCTATTCAAGTTACCGAATCACCTCCAATGTATTTATATATGGGCGACAGTTAAGTCGCCCTTTTACTTTGGATATATTTTAAACGATTATATTTCATTCAATATAGGGAGTATCATAGGGTTACGTTTAGTCTTAGTATAGATGTAATCCGATAGAACATCACGAAGTTTAGTCTTAAGGTAGTTCCATTCATTTAACTCTTGAGGGGTACAATGCTTTAGAGTGTTGATTACTACGTGACGTGCATCATCTATCAAAGCTCCAGACTCTCGAACGTATACGAAACCCCTAGATATTATATCAGGGCCAGATACTACTCTCTTATTCACTCTATCCATAACTATAGATATTATTATTAAACCATCTTGACTAAGATGCTTTCTATCACGCAAAACTATTGAACCAATATCGCCAACGCCTAGACCATCTACTAGTACTCTGCCAGCGGTTACTTGTGATACTACTTTCATCTCTATGCCATCGGTTTCTATAACGTTTCCTATTTCTCCAAGGATTATATTCTCTTCTGGTATGCCTATACCAATAGCCAACTGTTTATGACACTTTAGATGTTTATACTCTCCATGTACGGGTATAAAGAACTTTGGTTTAGTTAGAGCCAACATTAGTTTTAACTCTTCTTGACAAGCGTGTCCCGATACGTGAACCTCATACATACCAGCAGAGATTACCTCTGCACCAGATTTCATAAGTTCATTTATTACTTTAGTAATATATTTTTCATTACCAGGTATAGGTGCTGCAGATATAATTATAAAGTCTTGTGTGGATATGTTTATCTTATTGTGGTCATTCATAGCCATTCTAGTTAGAGCAGACATAGGCTCACCTTGAGAACCTGTAGTTATTAGAACTATCTGTTCGGGTAGATATTCATTCATTAGTTCTATATCGATTATTAAATCTTCAGGTGCTTTAAGATATCCTAACTCAACGGCTGTCATAACTACGTTTACCATACTTCTACCGAACAGAGCAATCTTGCGGTTGTGTTTTATAGCACTATTGATAATCTGTTGTATTCTATGGATATTAGATGAGAACGTAGCTATTATTATCCTTTTGCCCTCTGCTTGATTAAATAGCTTGTCGAAAGAGTCACCAATCTTACGTTCAGTAGCGGTAAATCCAGGACGTTCTGCATTAGTAGAATCGGACATAAGAGCAAGTACCCCTTTGCTACCGAGTTCACCGAACCTTGCAAGGTCAATGATTCCTCCGTTGATAGGGGTATAGTCTACTTTAAAATCTCCAGTATGGACTAACACTCCAGCGGGGGTGTGAATAGCCATTCCGATAGAGTCTGGAATAGAATGGTTTACATTAATAAACTCAATGGTCATGCACCCTGCTTTTACGTTCTTTTTAGGTTCTATTATGTTTAGATTCGCCTTTTCTGATATACCATGTTCTTTTAACTTGCTATCTACTAAGGCTAACGTTAGCTTAGTTCCATATATTGGAGCATTTACTTTCTTTAATAGATAAGCCAAACCTCCAATATGGTCTTCATGCCCATGAGTCAATATTATTGCACGAAGCTTACTTTTATTCTGTTCTACGTAAGTAAAATCGGGCAAAACGATATCTACACCGAGCATTTCAGTATCAGGAAAAGCAAGACCACAATCTATGATGAACATATCATTACAACATTCAATTATGGTCATGTTCTTGCCAATCTCGTTTAATCCACCTAGAGGAATTATCCTTACGGGAGTTCTACGCTGTTCTTTCTTTGTCTGACGGGAAGTTTTGTTATTCTCTTTAAATGGGACAGGTTTGTATTCGTTTTTTGACATAGTTTACCTCTTTTCTAAAACGTTACTATTATAGTTATAGATGCCTTTAACTTTCGACAACATTCTTATTTCGGATAAACATAGTTTTAGTAGTAGAATACTCCGAATAGATTAATACTAAAGTTAGCTAAAGGATTCTATATTAAAATATATTAATAGAAGAAGTAGCGATGCTACGAACAACTTTCTTCAATTAAAACCGAACTAAATATTGGTAATCATAAGATTACTAAAGATACACAATCTAATTGTACAATAAAATTGTATGTATGTCAACTATAAAATATGGAAGTGTAATTAAATTTAAAAAATATCCTTTTAAAGATATTATATATAGTGTAGGTTAGAAAGTTCTATATAGTATTATATCCAAATTGTATACATACTATCTGTTAATAGATATAGAATCAATGGATTGTACAAAATCGTTTCTATAGTTTGAATATTTATCTGTAGGAGCAGAACACGTTACTATGTATACAGTATTTCCAGTTAGAATATACTCAACGTAGCAAGTCATATCTATAACGTTGCTTTCAGAGTATATTTCATATGAAAACTCTACAATTTGAGCATTATATATACCACTAACAGTTACAACCTCACTAGATATCTCTTGAACGTTATAAAAAGTTTCTTTGTATTGCGATATTGCATTTGAATAGTATTCATTTGCATTGTCATATTGATATACGTCACTATCTTTAGTAAATATAATACTAGCAGTATCATCTTTAGTGAAGTACTTGTCTATGTACTCGGAAGATGTTTCTGTATACTCTTCAGGAACAGACATGGAAAAAGTTTCGTCTACTATACCCACTTTCATAGTAGAACTATTAATAGTGGTATCATTTTTTAGTTCAGTACATGAAACGTTTAACATGAATATTATAGATATAGTTATGTATGTTAAAATTTTTTTCATAATAAAATCTCCAAACATTAAGTATATAAAAAAATCGGGTAGTCCCGATTTTTCTCTAATATATGACTAGACCGATAAGCCGAGTTCTGTCGTGTACGGTAATTTATCTATACTATATGTCGCCATATAGTTAAAGCCGTCATTACAATCTATCTGCCGAGCAGACGTTATGATAGAGTTGCACCAATAGACGTTGCATTGAATAGGGTTTACATAGCAATGTACTCTCATACATTCTGGTGAGCTTTTACCTCGCCTTTCCACCTGTACCTACGTGAATAGGTAGTTTATTTCTGTTGCACTAGCCCTAAGGTCGCCCTCGGCTGTCGTTAACAGCTATTCTGCTCTATAATGCTCGGACTTTCCTCATAAACTAAAGCGTTCATGCTACCGTATAGTCTACTCATGAGATATATTATATCACACTTTTAAGATGTTTGCAATACCTTTTTGAGATTTTATCTAAATTTAGTGCAGGGTTCACTAGAAATTGATAAAATTTAGGAAGAATTTTTTTTTAAAACCTCTTGACAAAGTGCAGAAGATATGTTATAATAATTACCGTTGCATGGTTGCAACTTAATTTGATATGATTAAGTTCTAAAGACAGTCGGCAGAAAGTAAGTCCAACCGAGGAATGTTTAAGCATGAATGAGTATATTTTAAGTTCTATGCCTTTTCTCAAACTGTCGGGAAAAGGATTTTTTCATATAGTATATATGTTTTAGGTTAATTAATCGGAGGTGAAATGTTATGCCAAGTGCTAAGATTTTAGAAGCTAAGCAAAATAAGGTTGCTCAACTAACTGAACTTTTAAAGAATTCAAAGTCTGGTGTTTTAGTTGACTATAAGGGTATCACCGTTGAAGAGGATACTGCATTGAGAAAAGAACTCCGTGAGGCTGGTGTTCACTACTCTGTAGAAAAGAATACTATGCTAAAGAGAGCTTTAGCTGAGGCAGGTATTGAAGGTTTAGATAGCGTCCTTGCTGGTACTACTGCTATCGCCGTTTCTGATGCTGATGAAACTGCTCCTGCTAGAATTTTAGGTAAGTACGCTGAAAAACTTGAAAATAAGTTTGAATTAAAGGCTGGTTATATCGGTACAGAAGTATACGACCAAGCTGGTGTTCAAGCACTTTCTAAGATTCCATCAACAGAAACTTTACTTGCAATGCTCGTTGGTTCTCTACAAGGACCTATGCAAAAACTTGCTGCAACTCTACAAGCCGTTGTCGACAAGAACGAAAATGGCGAAGAGGTTGCTTAACCTTGCTCTATCTATATAGAGATTTGAATTTTATTATAATAAAGGAGATTTTTAATCATGGCTTCAGAAAAGATTTTAAATATGGTAGAAGAAATCAAGACTTTATCTGTTCTTGAATTAAAAGAATTAGTAGACGCTATCCAAGAAGAGTTCGGCGTTACTGCTGTAGTTGCTGCTGCTGGCCCTGCTACTGGTGCTGGTGAGGCTGTTGCTGAAAAGACTGAATTTGATGTAGTTATGACTTCATTTGGTGAAAAGAAGATGAACGTTATCAAGACTGTTAAGGATGTTTGTGGTCTAGGTCTTAAGGAAGCTAAGGAATTCGTTGAATCTGTTCCTAAGACTGTTAAGGAAGGCATTTCTAAGGCTGATGCTGAAGAACTTAAGGCTAAGCTTGAAGCTGCTGGTGCTACTGTTGAAATTAAGTAATTTCATTTACTTAGATATCTTAAAAAAATCCGTGCCTTTGGGTACGGATTTTTGTACATATTTTAGTTTTTAGTTGCAAAAAATATCCTACTATGATATAATTAACTATACGTTTATACTTATAATATATTTATTTTGGAGTGTTTTTCATGGATAATAATATACTTTGGTACGAAAATCCTGCTACAGATTTTAATCAAGCCTTACCTATAGGTAATGGTCGTATAGGTGGAATGGTCTATGGTGGAGTCGCTAATGAACTTATCCACTTAAATGAAGATAGTGTTTGGTCGGGTGGCAAGAGGAATAGGAATAATCCTAATAGTTTAGAACATCTGCAAGAGATTAGAAATCTACTATTTGAGGAAAATATCGAAGATGCTGAAAGGTTGGCATTTACATATATGCAAGGGGTTACACCTAATTCACGTCACTATATGCCATTAGGTGACCTATTTTTAGATATGTCTAACGTTGAAGAATCTTCTGGATATAAGCGTTCTTTAGATATATCTAATGCTATAGCGGTCACTGAGTTTACATCTAATGGTGTAAAGTATCTAAGAACGGCATTTGTATCTGAACCTGATGGTGTTATGGTTATACATATTGAAGGTGATAAACCTAACTCTATAAACGTTTCTGCTCATATAGATGGCAGAGATGACTACTTCGACGATAGTCGCCCTTACGATAAACAGACTATACTATACACTGGTGGTACTGGTGGTAAAGATGGGATATCTTTCGCTAGTGCTTTGACGGTTATTCAAAGTGGGGGAGAGGTATACACCGTGGGTGGAAAACTCTGCGTAAAAGATGCCGATGAGGTTACTTACATACTATCTGCACAGACTAGTTACCGTACCGAGGATTATGAACAATCGGCACTATTAGATTGTGAGTATGCTAGAGATAGCATCTACGATGAGTTATTATATAGGCACGTTCAAGACTATCAAGAGTTATTTAATAGAGTATCTTTTACACTGAACGATAACAGTCATGGTGCTAGTAAACTTCCAACCGATAAGCGTATTGAACGTTTAAAAAATGGTGATATCAATACTAAGGATAATACTCTATATGCATTGTACTTTAATTTTGGTCGCTACTTAATGATATCTGCTAGTCGTGAGGGCACTCTACCTATGAATTTACAAGGTATTTGGAATAAGGATATGTGGCCTGCATGGGGTTGTAGATTTACTGTCAATATCAATACTGAAATGAACTATTGGTGTGCTGAAAACTGTAACCTATCAGAATGTCATGTACCACTATTCGACTTAATAGAAAAAATGCGTCCTAATGGCAGAGAAACTGCTAAAACTATGTACGATTGTAAAGGTTTTGTATGCCATCATAATACCGACCTTTGGGGTGATACTGCTCCTCAAGACCTATGGATACCCGCTACTATTTGGCCTATGGGTTCTGCGTGGTTATGTTTACACATCTTTGAACACTATTTATACACTTTAGATTTAGATTTCTTGAAAGAAAAGTATCCAACACTTAAAGAGTGTGCAGAGTTCTTTGTGGACTATCTGATTGAAGATAAACAAGGTAGGTTAGTGACTTGCCCGTCGGTATCACCAGAGAATACATATCTAACTGAAAAAGGTACTAAAGGTTCTTTATGTATAGCACCATCTATGGATAGTCAAATAATAACGGTACTATTCAATTCTGTAATAGAAAGTGCAAAGATTTTAGGTAAAGAGGACGACTTTACAGACACTTTAAAATCTATGAGAGATAAGCTCCCTAAGATTGAAGTTGGTAAGTATGGTCAGATTAAAGAATGGGCTATAGATTATGATGAGATTGAAATAGGACATAGACATATATCGCAACTGTTTGCACTATATCCAGCAGATTTAATATCCCCATATAAGACTCCTGAACTTTCAAAATCTGCAAAGGCAACTCTTGAAAGAAGGCTATCGCATGGTGGCGGTCACACTGGTTGGAGCAGAGCTTGGATAGTTAATATGTGGTCTAGGTTACTAGATAGTCAAAAGGTTGAAGAAAATCTATATATGCTACTTGCACATTCTACTAATAGCAATATGTTCGATAATCACCCACCTTTCCAAATAGATGGTAACTTTGGTGGTACTGCTGGTATAGCTGAAAGTTTAATGCAATCACATAGTGGTGAGATTAATCTATTGCCATCGTTAGCACCATCATGGGAGAACGGTTCTGTTAGTGGTTTAAAAGCTAGAGGTAACTTTGAAATCTCTATCGATTGGAAAGATAATCTTTTAATATCTGCTAAGATTGTATCTAACTGTGGTGGAGTTTGCAAAGTACGTCCAAACTGCGATGTTAAGGTACTATGTAACGGTAAGAACGTACAAACTACTATTGAAGATGGTGTAATATCTTTCTATACTCATATTGGTGATGCGTACTCTATTATAAGAGTTTAAATTTTTTAAGGGGAGTGTTTATATTGAAAAAAGAAGTTTATATCTACATTGATGTGTTTGCTTATATGTACTGCAATAGGTTCTCAAGGTACAGTAATGGCAGTGGAAGAGGAAAATGTTCAAACCTATGATGACGTTTTAACTAGTGACATAGATTATTCAACTCATGATTTGACACTACTATACTTAGGTGAAAGTGTATACATTCAGTTATATGAAGACTCTCAAACATATAACGCTAAGACGTACTACTTAGAAGTGGGTGATTACAATGTTGGTGACATTGTAGGCATAAATCTTAACTCTGATAATGTTGAATCACGTGACTACGTTAAGAACTTCATACTAGAAAGTAGTTATACTACAGAGTTAATACAATCTTGTGAACCTAAAGCATTCACTGATGATGAAGTATTAGTGATTTTTGCTACTATAGATTTTGTGTATAATCAACATTGTGTTAAAGTTACACCACATCAAAGTTCTTCAACCGATGATAGTTTCTATATATTTACTGAAGAACCTCTACCAGATGATTACAGCAGAGGTACAAGCATAATCTTTACTACTGATGAGCTATACACTTCAGAGAACGTTCCATTAATTAAATCGGACTTTGTAGCAGATGCAGGTTATATTAATGGTATATCATGCGGATATAATTCTAATATAGATGCTACCGTTATAAACGTCGCTAGTTCAAAAGATGATAATATAGGTAACTATGTGTACCTATACGGTATCGATATAGATGCTGGCTATAATACATCATTCTTTTACTTAGAACCTTTTGTATTCGTTGAAGATAATCTTTACATTGCAGATTTCTATGAACTTAGCAATATCTCAGACTCTTTAATGCTTGAAAAAGATACTTCACAATCAACATATAAAACCGCTGAAGTGTTAGGTAGGTATACTGATAATGGTGCTTACGTTAAACTAACCGACAGTGATTATTCAAGTGCATACATATACTTAGTAGATGGGGTATCTGAAGATGTTGAGGTAGGCGACCTTATATCTTTTGATTTATTAAATGCAGTTAGTGAGTATCGGTTCTGTGTTAGCTACTATGCCGATAACGTATCTATAGTTGAGAAGTATTCTAAAGATATCCTACTAGGCGATGTCAACTTAGATGGTTCTGTGGATATCTTAGACCTACTTACTTTAAAGAATGCTTTAGTAAAGAATTATTCCAATGATTTAGATGCTCTACCCGAAAATGCTAACATTAACAAAGATTTATCTATAGATACTATGGATTTATTCTTATTAAAACGTATTATCTTAGACCTTGTTTAAGATAAAAAAGGAACGTCAAACATATGTTTAACGTTCCTTTTTTTATGTATTGTACTATTTTCGTTTACTGCGATTCCTTCTATCGGTAATCTTTTTAAGGTCGTTTAAATTTTCATCGCTGTCCTGTTTAAACTTACTAAGCATATCTTCAAAGTTTGAAGATTCCGGTTTCTTGGTAAAAAGCTCATCGCTAGATTGATTGTAGTTATATGTACTATTCTTATTATACCTATTGTTATTTCCGTTATTGTTTCTACGTTGATAGTTGCCATTGTTATTTCTTTTCTGTTGTTGATTAAACTTTCTCTGTTCTTGAGGCAGGGTTTCTTTTATAGAAAGTTTAATCTTGCCGTCATCGTTAGTACCTATAAACTTAACCTTTACTATTTGACCTTCAGTAAGATGTTCTCTAGCGTTAGAAACGTACTCATTTGAAATTTGAGATATATGTACCATGCCAGTAACATTTTCTCCTATAATTTCAACAAAAGCACCATAATCTTTAATTCCAGTCACTTTGCCTTCATAAATTTTTCCAGCTTCAAGTTGCATACATTTTTCCTTTCGATATTAATTTCTTGAGGTATCGTAGAACCTAATCTCATCAGGATAAGAGTAACCCATACTGCCAACAGCTAATGAAAGCGTATATGAGTTAGTATCATCTTCATTAAGAATACGTTCATACTCACCATTTTCTTCTATTAAAGCCTCTTCACGACTTTGAAGACTTTTAAGTTCATTCTGTTTTTCCACTATTGTAGCTTGAGTGGATATTATAGTGGCTAGACAGACCAAACAGAATATTCCAGCCGATATTTTTATAGCTAAAGCAACAATTTCATTCTTAATTATGGTTTTGTTACCGTTATTTTTTCTATTCATAAAAAACACCCTTTCCGTTAATCTTACCAAAAAATATTATTTGAATAATCTGTGCTATTATATTATACAACAATTAGTAGGTATCAATCAAGTGTTTTTTTGGATTTTTTCACTTTTTTTAGTAGTGCTAAAATCTTCTTAATTGGATATGTAAATATGCCTATAAGCTTTAGTATATATCCTTTTATTCTGTAAGCCACTTTAACTATTATATTGCCAATAGTAAAGAACCATATTAAAAAACCTAATAGGTTACCCATTATGAAGAAGAATCTAATTTGACCTCTCATAAGACTGAATGCAAAGCACATTAAGAATATGCCATAACAGATAAGTAGCAGGACATCTTCTATAGCTACAAGTAGGTCACTATGTGGAATAGTTATTCTAACTATTCTAAAGATATCATATATTAAGCCTAAGAGTACTCCTATACCACAAGATATCAAAAATACCTCTAGTTGAGTATTGGCAGTAAAGAAAGATTCTAAATTTGAATACATATGTTATAGTTGCCTTTCAAAAGTTTTAGTATTAACCTATAGTACATCTATCGGAAGAGTTTAGCAAACCAACTAAGTGGATTGCGTTTATCCTTATCGCCATATACTATAGACCAAACATCGCCTTGCAAGGACATATCACCAGTTTCTACACTTACATCGTTCACTTGTAGATTTTTACCTTTTATAGTTAGTTCTCCCATTATAGTGTATATTAATATTGTATTCTCATCGAAACAATCTACGTCTGTTACACCCGATATAGATACTTTAGAGCGTCCTTCCATTATAACATTATGATGATTGTTATTATTGTTCATATGTAACACACTCCTATTGTTAAATTAATGTAGATATGTATATTAATACTATACTAGGGATTCCTAAGGTTAATGAAAGCATGGTGTTAAAGAAGTTTATCTGTGGAGTAAATCCTATGCTATGTCCAAAAAGGTGGCAGACTATTAACGTAGTTACTCCACAGAACATTGAAAGCATTGCCGAAAGTATGGGGTGCTTACGTTTTCCATAGTATAGTAACATTATAAAAAAACATACAATCCAGATGAGCCAAAATATATACTTCATAGGAGTTCACCTCTTTATAATAGAATATATCCTAAAGCAAGTAGTAGCTTTAAGTTTACCTTTTTCTTATCTTCTTTGTATAGTAGATATATTAATATTAATATTATTATCTTATCCTTGTCGAGTGAGCCATTTTTAGAGTTAAAGATGTCTAATATACTACTTATAGGGTTGCCAATAAATCTATTGTTTGGAAAACTATCATTATGTGATGGCTCTTTAGGGATATCTTTAGGTATATCGTTTGGTATATCTTGGTTGACATGATTATAAGATGTTTGAGGTTCAATCGCTAGTCTATTTGGCATACCATAATTGTAAGAGTTGTGCTGTCTAATATTTCTATTGTTAATGTAGCCATTTCTACCTCGATTATTCATATTTGGGATAGCCATTTAAGATTCACCTCCATGAATATTTTGACGTTCATATCTATATAAGGCTATCAAGATTGTTTAAAAGCCCACTATCTTTTGCAATGGTAAATATATCATACATCTTCATTAGCTTGATAGCTTTATCTACCTTACTTTGACGTCCCTCGCTAAGATATGGCTTTAAAGCCAATAGTAGTGTTGCATCTTGAGAGTTGGAAGTGTTGTTGAATAGTTGCATTAGTTGGAATATCATGCCGAAGTCAAAACCGTTAGAGTTATCGTTTTGGTTCTCTTGAGTATCATTGTTTTGGCTATTAATAAAGTTTGAATTCTGTTGGTTATTGAAATCATTTGTGGTATTAAACTGTTCTCCTTGAGGTTGTGTCTGTTGTGAGTTAGAGTTATTCATATCAGAGTTCAAAATATCGGCTAACTCTTGGATTTGTTTTAAACTTTCTGGGTCAGATAGTAACTCTTGTACTTTATCCATAAGGTTATCCAATATACTTTCCCCCTCAATATATAATCAAGTTTATTATGTAGGGAACGCTCTTTGAGCGTTCCTTATAGTAACATACTGTTCTATTTTTAAGAAGTCAACTTCTTATAAAGTTCTTGCAATTGTGGAGCTGACAATAGTTTTTGTGCCATCTGCGGATTATTCATAAGTTGGTTAAACTTCTGATAGTCTGATTTGTTCATATTGTTCAATGCCTTATCGAACTTACCCTCTTGAAGTTGTTTTTTTAAAACATCGGGTGGAACGTTTAACTTACCACTAACCACATTAATCATAGCATCTAAATTTTTATTGTTTAGCTTTTCGTTCATAATGAAAGCCCTCCAATGTATAGAATTTCGGAAAAGATATCTTGAAAGTTGTGTGTATATGTGATATAATATATCATATTCAAAAGTTAATCGATTAAGAACTTTATGTTCAACTTATTATGGGAGGTTTTATCAATGAAAGTTATAGTATTTTCCGATAGTCATGGTAGTTCTGCAAACTTAAGTAAGGTCGTTAAAGCTCATCAAGATGCAGATATGTTCATACATTTAGGCGATGGTGAACGTGAGTTTGAAAACTTAGTAACAATGTATCCACATTTAAAGATGTATCATGTGGCAGGTAACTGCGACTATAATAGTATGCACCCTAATGAATTAGTTATAAATGCTGATTTTAATATTAAAATCTTTGCTACACATGGACACAGATACTATGTTAAATACTCCCTAGATGCTATAAAATCAACTGCCTTAGAAAATGGCTGTCAGATTGCTTTGTATGGACATACTCATGAAAGGTTTAGCTCCTATGAAGATGGTCTATATATCATGAACCCTGGAAGTATATCTTGCCCTAGAGATAACAGTAAACCATCTTATGGCATTATAGATATTTCTAAAGCTGGAATACTTACTAACATTGTAGACGTTTAAGAAATCTTTTCCTTAGAGTATAATATTCATATGTGTGTTTTTTTGTTACTAACTCTACTAAATAACATTAACTTATTTAGATTTTCTAAACTTAATAGTATCTACTAGTTTAAAACCCATTAGGTATAGAGTAACTAAATATATTCCACCACCGATTAGTATGCCCAACATTAGAGCTAACTTACTACTTTGATACTTGGATATTATATCGTTACAGATTATGGCACTTATTGAACACAGTATACTACCATAGAGTATAGGTAATGATATCTTTATTAGGTTTATCTTAACTTTGGATACCTTAGTAAACATCACAAAGGATAGTATAAATATAACAAAGTAACATAATGTGGTCGATATTCCTGCACCGTATACTGCCATACTAGGTACGGATAGTAATACTATGTTACCTATAAGTTTAACTATGACACCTACTAACATAATCTTAATAGGTAGGTCTGGTCTATTTATACCTTGTAATACACTAAATAATGGAAAAGACAAACACAAGAATATCACGCCTATACCCATGTACGCTAGACTCTCATAAGATACTGCTATTTCGTCTATACGTTGTGGATATAAAAATATCAATATAGGTTTGGCTAGGAAAGTTATGCCTAATCCCGATGGAATGGCAATCAAGAAAGTTATAGAAAGCATATCGGATACATCTTTCTGTAGGGATTGTAAATCTTTATTCTGCCATGATGTCACAACGTTAGGTAAAGCTCCTTTTGAAAGCATATTAGTTACCGATGGTACTAGATTAAATATAGTAATCGCTAAACCAGTATATGAACCATATACAAACCCTGAAAAGTTATCAGTATTTACATTATACTCTTTAGATAGAATATCTATAGGAATCTTATCAATAAATCGTATAATAGTAGCTAAATCTATAAGAGTAGTCAAGTTTGTGACTAGTGAACCGATTGCTATAGGTATCATTATAGAGAATATCTCTTTTAGTAAAGATTTTTCCTCATCTTTAGATATGTTCAAATTCTTAATCTTAGGTTTGTTTCTAAAAGGTTCAAACATGATTAGTATTAGTAATCCTAAACCCGTAGATAGACTTATTCCTAATATGGCACTCGCAGATGCCAATGAATATATATCGGTATTAGGAAAGTATTTAGATATACTATCATAGTTATGTATAATGAAGTTGCAGAATGTTAAGCCGAATATAAGTTTTCCTATAGCCTCTGCTAATTGTGATATTGAAGTAGGTATCATATTGCAAAGACCCTCATAATATCCACGATATACCGAACATATACAACCAAATACTACCGAGGGTGCTAATGTGATAACACAAAGGTAAGCATTTGGATTGTCTGCTACATATGTACAGAATATCTTTGAGAGTAATATCATTAATACACTTCCTATTAGTCCAATAATACTAAAGGATATCAAAGATACGTGCCGAATCTTTTCAACGGAATTAAAATCCAACTTAGATACCCTTTCAGCAGTAAGCTTAGAAACTGCAGGAGATAGTCCATTAATCATTATTGCATATACTGGTAAAAATAGACTATATCCACAACCAAAATAGTTCATACCATCACCACCGAGCATATTAGCTAGTGGAATCTTAAATAATGCTCCAATAAGTTTAACTATCAAAGCCGATGCTATTAATATTATCGAGCCTTGAATAAAGGTTTGTTTTCTCATATAGTAAAAATATCCTTTCCGAGTAATATAATATTTTCACTAAAAATTATATTGTCAATCTTAAAATTATATGATATAATAATAGTTGATAATTAAATTTTGAAAGGATTTGTTTATAATGAACTACTCATTTTCTGATAAAGTTTTAGGTCTACAACCATCAGCCATTAGAGAAATCTTAAAGTTTGCTAGTGAGCCTAATGTTATATCCTTTTCGGCAGGAAACCCTGCCCCAGAGGCTTTCCCTAAAGATAAGATTGCAGAGATTAGCAAAGAAATCTTTGAAAAAGAACCTACATTAGCGTTGCAATATAGTATCACCGAGGGTTATACTCCATTAAGGGATAGATTAAAAGATATCTTAAAGGATATTAACTGTTTTGTACCTAACTATGATGAGCTAATCATAACATCGGGAGCACAACAAGGCAACGAATTAGCTTGTAAAGTACTTTGCAATGAGGGTGATACTTTAATATGTGAAGCTCCAACCTTTATAGGTTCTTTGAACGCATTTAAATCTTATAATGTAAATCTAGTGGGCATTGAGGTTCAAGATGATGGTATTGATACTGAAAAGTTAGAAAAGGCTTTACAAGATAATCCAAATACTAAGCTACTATATGTTATTCCTAACTTTCAGAATCCTACTGGAGTTACTATGTCACTTGAAAAGAGAAAAGAAGTCTATAGACTTGCTCAAAAGTATGATATCTTCATACTAGAGGATAATCCATATGGTAGATTGCGTATCAAAGGCGAGGATATTCCACCTATCAAGAGTTTTGATGTTGACCATAGGGTTATCTATACTGGAAGTTTCTCTAAGATACTTTCCCCTGGTCTAAGAGTGGGTTACGTTAGTGGCTTAAAAGAGGTTATCTCTAAGATGATAGTATGCAAACAGGTTGCAGATGTTCATACTAACATATTGGCACAATTAATCTGTGATAGGTTTATTGAACAAACTAATATGGAAGAACATTTCCAAAAGCTTAGAGAAATCTATAAGAAAAAATGTAATCTAATGCTTAGTGAGATGAAGAAAAACTTTTCCTCTAAGATTAAGTACATTGAGCCAGAAGGTGGTTTATTCGTTTGGTGTACACTCCCAAGTGACTGCGATATGAATGCTTTCTGTAAAAAAGCAATCCAAGAGTATAAGGTAGCTCTCGTTCCAGGTAATGCCTTTATGGTACATGATGATGACTTTACAACATCATTTAGAATGAACTTTTCAACCCCTACCGATGAACAAATCGTTAAAGGTTGTGAAAAGTTAGGAAGACTATCCAAAGAACTTTTTGGAGAGTAAGAACAATTAACAATTAATAATTAATAGATAATAATTATATCTATAAGGTTAATAAAAGATTTTATTTTGAAAGGATATGAATAATCATGGCTATTAGAAGACAATCAGGTTTAGATAGATATGGTGCTTGTGAGGCTTACCTATCTAGTAGAATTAGAGGGCTAACCATTCCACCAGTTGCAGTAGGAGTTAAACTCAACGCAGATAACCAAGTATATGGTGCTGTTATTGATATGCCTATGGGCAGAGATTTATTAACTACTTTAGTAGTATTAATGAACGGAACTGCTAATCTATATTTCAATACTGGTGGAGGTGTTTTAGGTTTAGGTCAAAAGCATCAAACGGTATCTAGTGCGGTTAGAAGTTTCCTTGTAAGTGCTGGACAAGCATTGCCATCATGTACGCATACTAGAGAGTATGATTTACCTACCCACAAGACTAACTATGTGTATCTACTTACTAGACGTGGTGTTTATAAGATGGAACTAGAACCATCTACTATGCTTACAGAAACTGATAAGTCTAAAAGGTTTATATTTAGTATGTATCAAAAAATATTGACAGAACTTCGTGTTGCACAGATGCGTGATAGGGCAGAGGCTCAAAAGAACGGTGGAGAAAGAGTTATTACATTGAATCCAAAGAATGGTAAACCTATTACTAGACCTACTAATGTCACTATTACTAGAGGTAGTACTGCTAGTCCACTCAAAATAGATGGTATAGAAAAGGTTAAACCTAGAGAGGAGTAGTTTTAAAATGTCAGATGATAGAAAAAAAGTAATATTTAGTGCCATTCAACCTACTGGAACGTTTACTCTAGGTAACTATTTAGGTGCGGTTAGAAATTGGTCACCACTTCAAGATGAGTATAACTGTATATATGCTATCGCTGACCTACACGCTATTACGGTTAAACAAGAGCCTAAGCTCCTTAGACAACATACATTAGAGGCATATGCTTTACTATTGGCTTGTGGTATAGACCCAAATAAGTCTATATTCTTTATACAGAGTCACGTTAGAACCCATGTTGAATTGAGTTGGATACTATCTTGTAGTACCCAGTTTGGAGAACTTTCAAGAATGACACAGTTCAAAGATAAAAGTGCTAAACATACAGATGATGTCAATGCAGGTTTGTTTACATATCCTGTACTTATGGCAGCTGATATCTTAGCGTATAAGAGCGACTTAGTTCCAGTAGGTCAAGACCAAAAACAACATCTTGAACTTGCTAGAAACATAGCACAAAGATTTAACTCCCGTTATGGTGATACTCTTGTAGTTCCAGAACCTTATATTCCTAAGACTGGTGCTAAGATTATGTCACTTCAAGACCCTACTAAGAAGATGTCTAAGTCAGATGAGAATCCTAACGCTTGTATACTAATCTTAGATGATAAGGATACCATAGTTAGAAAGTTTAAACGTGCCGTAACTGATAGCGAATCTGAAGTTTGCTATCGTGAGGGTAAAGATGGTATCAATAATTTGATGTCTATATATTCTAGTGTTACTGGAAAGTCTTTCGATGAGATTACCTCTGAGTTTGCAGGTAAAGGCTATGGCGATTTTAAAATCGCAGTAGGTGAAACCGTCGCAGATGCTCTTGCTCCCGTTAGAGATGGCTTTAATAGGTACATCAATGATAAGGCTTATCTAAAAGAGTGTTATACTAAAGGTGCTGAAATGGCTCTTAAGGTATCCTCTAGGAATGTATCTAAAGTATACCATAAGGTGGGCTTTGTGGATAATGAACTTTACAGATAGGAGTTGATTTTATGGATAAAACTATCCAAAAGATTGTTAAGACTGTGGTTATATTGGTCATAGCTTTAGTATTGGTTAAAGTAGTATATGCATTGCTAGGAATAATATTAGTATCGCTAAGTGTTACTTCTGTAATGTTAGTATATGTAATTAAGGCTCTACCATTGATATTAGTATTATTCATACTATACAAAATCCTTAAAAAAGATAGTACATTAAGTTATATATATTAAGTATCGCATAGATTTTTTTCCCTATGCGATACTTTTTGTTGACATTTCTAACTACTTCTGCTATAATAGTGGTACAATAATCAGATATGGAGGATTTTAAAATGAATTTAAAGAGGATATTAGCTTTTTCAATGGCTTTAATGTGTTGTACTCCCTTAGTTACTAATGGTCTGATGGGTACAAACGATACTAGCATAGTAGTATCTGCGTCTACTATAACAGATGGTGATTTTACTTTTTCTACATACAGTACTGGAACAGCATCTATAACGGGTTATTCAGGTAGCTCTAGCGATGTAGTTATTCCTAGTGAAGTTACTGATGAAGATGGTACAGTATACTCTGTTACTAGCATGGGTTATTCAGTGTTCAATAAAGATGTTAGTATATCTACTGTTACTATACCTAAAAGTATCACTAGTATTTCAATGAGTGCTTTTAGTGGCTGTACTTCCCTAACTACTGTAACTTTCGAAGAAGGCTCTGAATTAACTGAAATTGGTATAAGTGCATTCTATGGTTGTACTTCTTTAGAGAGTATCAACTTACCTACTGGATTATTAACTATCGGTTCAAATGCATTCTATGGTTGTTCAACTTTAAGAAGTATTGATATCCCTAATACTGTAACTGAAATAGAAAGTAGTGCTTTTTTTAATTGTACTAAATTAAAAAGTATCATACTACCAGCTAGTGTAACTATGGTTGGTAGCAGTGCTTTTGATGGTTGTTCAAGATTAACATCTGTAGAGGTTTTAGGCATAGCATCTTTTGGAGATTACGCATTTCAAGATTGTATCGCTTTAACAGATGTTTCTTTAGGTGAAACTTCTGAAATGGGTGAATATATGTTTGATGGTTGTATATCTCTAACGAGTATAGTTATTCCATCGACCGTTGGAACTGTATCTAGCTACGCATTTCGAGATTGTACTGCTTTAGAGAGTGTAACTCTAAGTGAGGGCATTGTAACTATAGATAGTTATGCTTTCAGTAACTGTACATCACTAGCAAGTATAGAGTTCCCAAGTACATTAGTATCTATTGGTGATAGAGCATTTTCAAACAATGTTTCTTTAAAGTCATTAGTTATATCTGAAAAGGTTACTACTATCGGAACTTCTGCATTCTATTCTTGTGAGGGTCTAACTAGTATCACAATACCATCTTCTGTTAAGACTATTAAATCTTTTGCTTTTGTAAACTGTCCTAATGTGTATACTGTTACTATCCCCGATAGTGTTACGGTTATAGGCGATAATGCTTTTGGATATACTGCAAATGGTATCTCCTTTGGAAGTCTATATGGTGCTTCTTTAGTTGATGGTTTTTCAATAGTAGGTACTGTAGATAGTGAAGCTCAATACTATGCTGAAGATAATGGTATCACATTTATAGATGTTGAAAGTGGCGAAGTTCCAACACCCCCTACAACTACTGAACCTGAACCATCTGCGGATAACTTTACTAACGGTGTCTACTGCGATGTAAACGGCGATGGCATTGCTAACATAATAGATTTAATTCTAATGAAAAAGTATATCTTAGGTATGTAGTACGTATACAATCGATAATTTTAAGGGCAATCAATTAGGATTGCCCTTTACTATTACCTAATAATATTAAGAATATTTGGATATAATATACTAAATATATAGTTATAGGCTATTAAATTTATGCAATCCTACAAACATTACTTTAGTATGCAAAAAATACTTGATTTTTTAAAATTATGTGGTAAAATATAATTAGCACTCAAGAAGAAAGAGTGCTAATAGATAAAAATATCACTACTATGTGTAGTTGAATACTATGATTGGAGGATTTTTGTTATGACAATTAAACCACTTTCTGACAGAGTAGTCATTAAAATGACTCAACCAGAAGAAAAGACTCAAGGAGGTATCATACTAGCGGGAGCATCTAAGGAAAAACCACAGATTGCTGAAGTAGTTGCAGTTGGTACTGGTAAGTATGTAGATGGAGAACTTGTACCTATGAACGTTAGTGTTGGTGATAAGGTTCTTATCAGTAAGTATTCTGGTACTGAAGTTAAGGTCGATGGTGTAGAGTACACTATCTTAAAGCAAGAAGATATCTTAGCTATAGTTGAATAGTTTTTTATAAATATATATCGAAAGGGAGATTTTTACAATGGCTAAACAGATTAAATATGGCGAGGACGCTAGAAAATCCTTACAAGCTGGTATCGACCAACTTGCTGATACTGTCAAGATTACTCTAGGCCCTAAGGGCAGAAACGTAGTTTTAGATAAAAAATATGGTGCTCCATTAATCACTAACGATGGCGTTACCATCGCAAAAGAGATTGAACTAGAAGATGCATTTGAAAATATGGGTGCCCAACTAGTTAAAGAAGTAGCTATAAAAACTAATGACGCTGCAGGTGATGGTACTACTACTGCTACTCTATTAGCACAAGCTATGGTTAGAGAGGGTATGAAGAATATCACTGCTGGAGCTAACCCTATGATAGTTAAGAAAGGTATCAAGAAAGCCGTTGAGGTTGCTGTTGATACTGTTGTTACTAACTCTAAGGAGATAAACGGTTCTGAAGATATCGCAAGAGTTGCTACTGTATCATCTGCTGATGAGAACGTTGGTAAACTTATAGCCGATGCTATGGAAAAAGTTACTGCTGATGGTGTTATTACTATCGAAGAGGGTAAGACTGCTGAAACTTACAGCGAAGTGGTTGAAGGTATGCAATTCGATAGAGGTTACCTATCACCTTACATGGTTACCGATACTGAAAAGATGGAAGCAGTTTATGATGATGCTTGTATCTTAATTACCGATAAGAAGATTTCTTCCATTCAAGAAGTACTTCCATTACTAGAACAGATAGTAAAGACTGGTAAAAAGTTAGTTATCATCGCAGAAGATGTTGAGGGCGATGCTCTAACTACTATAACACTAAACAATCTAAGAGGTACTTTCAAGTGCGTATGTGTTAAAGCTCCAGGCTTTGGTGACAGAAGAAAAGAAATGTTACAAGATATCGCTATACTAACTAATGGCGAAGTAATCTCCGAAGAGTTAGGTTATGACCTAAAGGAAACTACTATTGAACAACTAGGTCACGCTAAGCAAGTAGTAGTTCAAAAAGAGAATACTATCATAGTAGATGGCGATGGCTCTTCTGAAAATATTAAAGCTAGAGTTGAAAACATTAAGGCTCAATTAGAGGCATCTACTTCTGAATTCGATAGAGAAAAACTACAAGAAAGGATTGCAAAGCTATCTGGTGGTGTAGCAGTAATCAGAGTTGGTGCGGCTACCGAGGTTGAAATGAAAGAACAAAAACTTCGTATTGAAGATGCTCTTGCAGCTACTAAGGCAGCAGTTGAAGAAGGTATTGTCGCTGGTGGTGGTACTGCATTAATCAATGCTATTCCAAACGTTAAAAAGTTAGTAGAGAAACTAGAGGGTGACGAAAAGACTGGTGCTAAGATAGTTCTTCGTGCATTAGAAGAACCTATTCGTCAAATTGCTGCTAATGCAGGTTTAGAGGGTAGTGTTATCATCGATAAGATTATTCGCTCTAAGAAAGTTGGTTACGGTTTCGATGCTTACACTGAAACTTACAAGGATATGATATCTGCTGGTATAGTAGACCCTACTAAGGTTACACGTTCTGCACTACAAAATGCGGCATCAGTTGCATCTATGGTTCTAACTACAGAAAGTCTTGTAACTGATATCCCAGAAGAGAATCCTCCAATGCAGATGGCTCCACAAGGCGGAATGGGTATGGGTTATTAATAGATTCCTAAATAAATATTATATATCAAAAGAACAGACCTTATTAAGGTCTGTTCTTTTTTGTAAGTATATGGTTTTTATCCGAATTATGTTGTTGACTTTTGAAAAAAATCTGTTATAATGATTTTAAGTAAAGGCAGATGTGGTGGAACGGCAGACACGTCAGCTTCAGGTGCTGATGATAGTAATATCGTGTGGGTTCAAATCCCATCATCTGCATACATATGTTGAGTGTATACTATATAACATATACTCTTTCGATGCACTAACTTTTTAATATCTTATTGAAACCTTCCACTAAGGCAGTTGCGAATGCATCTATATCTTGAGTGGTATTCGTTTCGCAGAAACTTACTCTTATGGCACTGTCTGAATGCCTTTCAGATAGTCCAAACTGACTCAATACACCGCTCTTTTCACCCTTTGAACAGGCTGAACCACTAGATATATATACACCTTTCTCTTCTAAGAAATGCAACATTATTTCACTTCTAACACCTAATACCGATATGTTTACTATGTATGGTGATGCATCTTCTTTAGAATTAATGCAAATCCAACTATACTTAGATATGCTATCAATAAGGTACTGTTTTAATTTGGATACGTATTCAAACCTTTCCTTAATGGTAGGATAGTATACTTCCACAGCAGAACCGAATCCAGCAATATTAGGTAGAGCCTCTGTACCGCTACGGAATCCTCTTTCTTGTTTTCCTCCAAGGTTACTTTTAGATATTCTTGTACCTTTTGAAATGTATAAAGCACCTACTCCTTTTGGTGCGTGTACTTTATGTCCACTAATAGATATTAAATCTGCTTTAAGGGTTCTAACGTTTATGGGAACTTTTAGGAATCCTTGAACGCAATCACAATGAGTGATTACATCGGGATACTTCTTTTTAATGCCATTGTAAGCCTTTTCTATAGGTAGTATATATCCTGTTTCATTGTTTACTAGCATACAACTAACTAAGAAAGTGTTATCATCTACGGCGTTTACTATGTCTTGATATGTTATTTCACCATCTTTGTTAGGTGATACTTTAACTACTTCAAAGCCTTGTCTTTCCAGTTCATTGAAACACTCTTTTACAGATGCGTGTTCTATGGTAGTTGTGACAACTTTTTTCTTTCGTTTGCCATATATTTTGGCTGTTCCGAGTATAGATATGTTAGAACTTTCAGTAGCTCCTGAAGTGAAAAGTATACTATCAACGTTGTTACAACCTAGTACTTTTGCAATGCTTTTTCTAGCATTATCCATATATAGTTGTGCATTTAACCCCATTTTATGTAACGATGATGGGTTACCATAGTCTGTAGTTAAGCATCTAATTATAGTTTCTACTGCTTCGGCACATGGTTTAGTAGTAGATGCGTTATCTAAGTAATGAACTTCCATTGTAACCAAAAACCTCCAATAGTTTTATTGTTTAACCAAGTGATATTATAGCACATATTAGTTTGTTTTGCAAGTTATGTGCTAATATAATTGGAGATTTTTGTATATAACATAGAACTTTAATTTCTATGCATTAATTTATTCTGCCATAGATAGTATGTAATTTTATATATTTTCCATTATAATTACTTTTAATCTTAACTTTAATCATTAATATTGCACTAAAAAACATCTTCAATTTGGCAAAGTTTATAAATATTAGTACTTAAAATGTACAGAATACACAATTGTATTTTTCTAAAAAAAATGTTATAATTATTATGTTAATGGTATGCCCTGACTATATAATTTTTTGGAGGTGGTAAAATGAGTAAATATTCCTATACTGCAAAAGATGCATCTGGTAATGTTAGGAAAGGTGTTCTAATTGCAGAGAACGAAAAGGACTTTAATGAACAGATGCGACAGAAAGGTCTTTTCGTTTCACAGTTTAAGGAAGAAGAAAACTCAGGTACGACTAAAACAACGTACAAATTTAAAACTAAAGACCTTGCATTTAACTGTCGTCAAATGGCGGCTATGATGACTTCTGGTTTAACCATCGTTAAAACCTTGGAAATTCTATGTAAGGAACAGACAACCGAAGCCGCTAAGAATATTTGGAGAGATATTTACGAGAGCGTTCAAAAAGGTGAATCTTTCTCCAGTGCTTTGGAAATGCATAATGGTGCTTTTCCACCATTATTGATAAGCATGGTTGGTGCAGGTGAATCTAGTGGTAACTTAGATACTATCATGCAAAGACTATCTGACCAATATGCTAAAGAGAATAAGTTAAATAATAAGATTAAAGGTTCTATGACGTATCCTATAGTGTTGTTAGTATTGTGTATAGTAATAGTTATTGGTATGTTTACTTTTATCATGCCTACATTCCGTGATATGTTCTCTAGTCCAGATGCTATGCCAGCTTTAACTAGAGCGATGTTCTCTTTTAGTGATTTCCTAAAAGCTAAGTGGTATATACTGGTCATTGCCATTGCAGTTATAGTATTTGCCGCTATATATGCCATGAAGATTCCTAGTATGAAGTTTAAATGGGATAGGTTTATAATTAAAGGTCCATACTTTGGCCCACTTGTTGTAAAGGTCTATACTGGACGTTTTTCAAGAACGCTATCCTCATTATACTCTAGTGGTCTACCTATGGTAGAGTGTTTACAAAGGTCTGCAGACGTTCTTAACAATACTTATATTTCGGAAAAGTTTGAAACGGTAATCGATGAGGTAAAACAGGGCGAACCTCTTTCTGCTGCTATTCAAAGAACTGAAATATTTGACTCAATGTTCTGTTCAATTATCTACGTTGGTGAAGAATCTGGTGCATTAGATGATATCCTTGAAAAATCATCTGACTACTACGAAGAAGAGGCAGACTCTGCTATTCAAAGTTTAGTTAGTATGATGGAACCTTTAATGATTATCATTATGGGTATTGCCGTAGGTCTAGTAGTTGCTTCTGTACTTCCTGCATTGTATGGTGGTATGGACGGCATAACAGAATAATCAATATTTTATTAATGAGAGGTGGAATTTTTAAATGTTATCGTTTGATATTACTGATAGAAACGTGCGAATTATAAAGGGTACGGAATCTAATGGAAAGATAAAAATACAATCTGCAGCTACCTTAGACTTAGAAGAAGAGGTTATAGTTAGAGGTATTCCAAAAGACCCTGCTATGCTTGCAACTCAATTGAACCAAGTACTTAAGTCTAATAGAATGGCAGACAAAGAGGCTATAGTTAGTGTATCTTCTAACCACACTATATTTAAGGAACTTACCGTTCCATATACTTCAAAGAGTTCAGATTTTGCTAAGTTAGTTAAAGACAAAATGCAAGAATCTGTTAGTGTAGTAGATGATACATATAGTATATCTTATTCTATAGTTAATAAAGATGAGAATTTGAAGGATAGCAAGGATAAAAGTGAAGATGCTCCTACAGAAGTAACGGTACTTGCTACTGCTTGTCCTCATGATATGATTGATGCTTACAAAGTGGTGTTCCAATTCTTATCTATAAACTTAAAGTCTATTGTGGTTGCTAGTAACTGTATTACAAAGGTTCTTTTAGCTGATGCTAAACTAAAACAAAAGATGCCTTTCTTAGCAGTTCAAATAGATGATAACTTCATAAGCATGAACTTGTATCAAGATAATCAGCTTTCATTCTCACGTTTTGCATCTATAGATGCTTCTGACTATACAGATGATTCTGACTACATCTTGGAATCTATTCATGAGAACGTATTCCGTATGATTCAGTTCCAAAAGAACAGAAGTACAGAACAGATTCAACACGTTGTTTTCTATGGTGATACTAGCCAGCGTTTTAGAGAACTATCCGATGATATGGAACAGATGGGACTCTCTTCAAGTGTTATTTCAGTACCACCACTAATAAATGGCTATGAAAACTTAGAGTTTTCTAACTATGCTAACGCTATTGGTGCTATGTTTAAGAGAGATAAGGAAACCGAAAAGATTAATCTTCTTGAACTTGGCGGTGCTGCTGGTATGGTTCAAGATAAGATTGCCTCGGATAACTCATTTAAAGTTATTGCAGGAGTATCTGTAGGTGCGGTAGTAGCCATATTCGCAGTGGTTGGTATAGCATTAAACATCTACAATGCAAGTATAGTTAGTGATATTGATAAGACTAATGAGTTCATTAACTCACCTGACACAGTAGCCCAATTGGCGGAATACGACAACAGAGTGGCTATGCTCGAAAATGTTAGAGCCTATAAACAATCTGCTAAGTTGGCTTTAGATGCTTATAATTCACAACCTATTATTGAAAGTGAACTTATAACTACTCTTGAAGAAGCAGCTAGTACTACAGATTCATCTATATCTATTGAGAATATAAGTTATTCTGGTGGTGATATTACTATCTCGATTACTGCAAAGGGTAAAAGCGATGAGTATGCTCAAGCAATTCCTAGTACGTTGGTTCAAGCTATCATTGAAACTGGTAAGTTCTATGATGATGTTGACTATGTCGGTTACAATGTGACAGATAAGATTACTGAAAGCGTCGTTGAAGATGAAGATGGCAATACTACCTCATCAAAATCTTCTGATAAGACTATTAGTTTTAGTATTACTATGCACGTTAAGAGTGACAGTGATGAGATTGCTATCGAATATGACAACCTTGTAGAAGAGTCTACTGAGGGTGAAAGTTCAGTTGTAGAGGAGAGTGTTGAATAATGAAAATGTCCTACAGAGATAGAATGATTGCTCTTATAGTAGTCGTTGTAGCGTTGATATTGGCAGGTATATTTGTTATAGTTAAACCAGTAACTACTAAGATATCTACTAACAAATCTACTTTGCAGACCGTTCAAGCTGAAGAAGATAGAATTAATGGTATAATTGAACAAGTTCCTGTTCTTGGTGAAACCATTGAATCTGAATATAATGAATCTAAAACTTATGCTGAAGGTTTTGCTGAAAGCAGAGTTACTTATGAAGTTGACCAATTTATTCAAGAGTATTTTAATAACAATCAAGTTGAAATTTTAAGCCTATCTACTGCGGAGTCTTCTTCTGAAGTTATCGATTTCTATAGTTACACTCCTAACGTGGTTACATATCCTTTGTTAGAGGCTGCTGATATTAACGGCGATATAGCTGCCGATACTGCTGAAAAGTTAAAGACTTCTACTGTATTCTCTACCTTAGAGGCTCAAGAGGTTGAAATGTACTCTTCAACTATTAGTTTTAATGGTAAAAAAGATGACATTTTAGCTTTATTAGATAGTATTAGAGATATCGATGAGAATGTTATAATCACTGACGTTTCTATCGATGACTTTACTTTTGGTTCTGAAGCAACTGAGAATAATGAAAAAGATTATTCTACAGGTTCTATGAGTATTAACTTCTATGTCCTAGAACCTCTTTCTGAACCAGTTTTGGGTTAATATTTTAACTCTTTTAGGAAAGGTGGTATTGTTTTATGAAGGAGGAAAAACTAATCCGTAAGAGGAGGAATCTAAAAGGTTCGGTTCTGTTTACGGTAGTTGCCGTTATGATGGTTATGATAGTCTTTGTAATGGCAACTTTAACTATAGCTGGTGCGGCTAACAAACGTGCTTACTCTAGTTACTCTAAAAGCCAGACTACTTACACGGCACAAGCTGCTTTAGATGCTACGGTTGAGGCTATGGTAAATGATGCTAGCATAGCTACAACTGTAAATAGTTTAGCTAGTACATCGATTGTAGGAAATAGTACTACTCTAACCGTAGAATCCCCTGATACTAGCATGGGTTCTACAGTAGTAACCGCTACTAACTATAGTACAGTTAAACAGTTGGACGCTACTACTGGTCAAGATGTTCAAAAATCCGTTATTCAACTTTCTGCTACTACTACTCTAGGTGATGAGAGCAGTACCGTTAGTGTTTACTACATAGTTGACCCTGTTCAAGAGATTACTACACCTAATACTAATAATAATAATGCTTCATCTAATGGTATTACTATAATGGGTACTTTAAATAGTGAGTTCCAATTTAATACCTATGGTGGTGCTTCTATGGGTGTTGGTTTGGATTCCTCAAGATGGACTAGTGTTGATTTAAATGGTATTCCTACTGGTGATTATATTTCAAATACCTTTGCAAATGACCACGGTCAAACGGTTAGTGGTTTTACATCAAATGGTAGTATGAAATTCACTACTGCTGGTAACTATGTTTTAAATTCGGGTGAGGGTATTAGAATATTTGGTGATTTTAGAATTGATAACCCAACCAATTTTATTACTACTAATGATGTTACTGACTACAATAGCTTACCTTATATCTTTGCTGAGGGAGATATTACCTTTGGAAGCCAAGTACATATTGGTAATGGTGATGTTAATCACCCATTTGTAGTATATTGTGGCGGTAGCCTTACAGCTACTAATACAAGTTTTGATATCGTTGGTGATGTTTATATCTATGACCATGACTTTTCTGTAGAAAAAGAAGATTATAGTGACTATAATGAGGCTAACGTTTTAAATGCTACTAGTTATTGGGGTACTAGTGCTAGTTCTAGTTTAATTTCTTGGGCTGAAACATTACTCTATGGTGGCGACCATGATATTGGTGGTAACTTATATACTAAAGGTAATCTAGTATTACAGCAAACTACTATAGGTAATGATTGCTATGTTAAAGGTGACTTAACTGTTAATGGTCTTACTACTACTATTAATGGTAATCTATGTGTTGATGGCAATATTAACTGTGGAGATAATAGTCTTGTAGTTAAAGGTACTGTATATTGCGGTGGTACTATTACTGGTACTATAAAAGACGCTGATGGCAATGAAATTACTGACACTACCACAGAATCTAATAAGTTCGATTTCCCAGACGACAGAGAAACTTTAGACAGCATAGTTAAGTTGACTACTGAAGATAATATTGGTGTAAATATTATAGATACTCAACCTGTTGAGGCTTCATACTATACTGAAACTAAAGAAGATGGTACTGTGGACTATGTCTATGCTACTGAAATTCCAAGTAATTATATTGACGCTGTAAATGGTACAATATATACTAATGATGGTCAATCTAATACAACATATACTGAATCGTATCACTATCTTGGAAACCGTTTGTCTTATGAATCTGATCATAATTCGTTAGTTAAGCATTATTATTGGAATGGAGCAGAGTATAAAGAATGTTATTGGCATAGCTCTGATGAAATTATGGACTTCTTTGAAAGAGTTGTTACTAGTGATACTACTGTACTTTCTGAGGCTCTACCAAGCCCTATTACATCTAGTTGTACTATATCTGGTTATATCAATAAAGATATATACGTTGAACCAGGAGCAAACGATATTTGGATTAAGTTAGATAACGTTTCTTTAAGTGGCAATATAATTGTCAATAATACTGGTAGTAATACTGGTAAAGTTAATTTCTATGTTCCAGAAAATGGATATTTCGGACTATCAAATCCTCAGAATAGTAATATATATACTACATCTGCAAGAGATGGTTGTTATAGTGGCACTGCTTTAAAGTCTAAGTATAAGTCCGATGATACTGACGCTCAAAATATGATACCAAACATATACTTCTACAGTGGTGAAAATGCGACTTTACAACTTGGAAATCAAAATGGTGGAGGTATAGTTACAGCATATGTATATGCTCCATATGCATCAGTGACAATATCATCTGCTAGAAATAATAGTGGTTACTATCGTCCTAGTACCTATGTTGATAGTTATGATATTTGGAATATTTACAAAGATAGCGATGGTAAGTTAGCTGAAAATGTATATAATACTTTATATGATTCATCAAATACATATAGTGTTAGCTCAAGTGACAATATAAGCGTTATTGGTGCAATCGTTGCTGATAAACTATCGATATCTAATTCTGGAGGTACAGCTAATGTATTCTTTGTAGACGATACTTTGGCTTATAAAAAATCTGATACTGACGATGACGATGATGACAACGATGACGGTAGCGGTAGTGGTAGCACAGTTATAACAGTTGCAGATAATACTAAGATTCAGTTTATCTCATCATATACTAATGGTTAATGGAAAGGGTGATTGTTAATGAAAACTAAGAAGAAATTAAAAGGCATGACCCTTGTTGAATGTATAGTAGCTATGGCTGTTTTAGCTGTAGCAGGTGCTGTAATGTGTACTGCGTGTAGTTTTACTATGAAGGTTAAATTGACTACTAATGCCCTTAATAAACGTGTGAGTTATGAAGCACCAATAGCAGATTGCAGAATAGTTTCTGTAACTGAAGGTGATGGTAGTACATCTACATACGCTAATGAATTGGGTACAGAGTATACATATGATGATGATGGAACTACCAAAACTGCTAATGCTACATTTAAAGTTAGTGATGGCTCTACTACTTATGATGTTCAAGGCTATCTATATGAGGCAACTTACAGCGGAAGTTCATATGGTAGTGAAGATGGTATAGTAGACGTTAATTCTAACGGTCATAACTTTAAGTTCTTTATAGTAGGAGGTAAAGATTCAACATGAGAAAAAGATTAAAAGGTTTTACTCTTATAGAACTTATAATAGTAATGGCTATATTTGGTGTTATAATGGCAGCTGCTATTGGATTAATGTCACCAGTCAGCAAAATGTTTAAGAGTACAGCAAGTTATGAACAAACAAGGTCTGCTGTTGATAATATTCAAAGGTATCTAAGCGGTACTCTAAGGTATGCAGATAGATTTTCTATGTACATAGAGTACGAAAAAGATGGTGCAACAGTGAATGAAATCAGTGAAACTAATATACAGGATAATGTGATTGATTTTGCAGGTAGTTACTTCTATGCTGGTGTCTATGGTCAAAATGGCATGATAGTCAATGAAAAAGATACTCCAGTGTATGTACTTGTTTTTGATAATGACAACTATAAAATCTCTAAGTATACTTTTACACCTTCTAGTGGTACTTGGGTAAACGCTTTAAACTATGATGGAAGTAGTAATGATTATTCTGCTTCAGGTATTTCCTCTATAACTACTACCTTTGAAGAGTATGCAATAAATGAAGAACTCTTTAGTGACTATGGATTTAAAGTATATTTAGGAAGTTATGACTATCTTAATGATGGTTCTGATAACTATGCTTTCTCTCCACAAGATTATGATTCTTTCCCTACTTTTGCAAACTTAGCTTTTACTATAGATGCTTTTAAAAAGTATTCAGATGGTTCTTATGAATGTTTAATGCAAGCTACTTCAATGTCATTTAGTTTAACTAACATTGTAGATGTAAACTCGGTTAATGATATTAATGCAGGTGCGGCTTGTAAGACAGACAGCTTAACTTACTATGATTCTACAGTTGGTGAAATAAAATCTGCTTCTTTAGGTGCTAGAGGAAATATCTATCCTGAAGATGTTACTGAAAGAACATATGTAAATAGAGCAGGTGATAGTTTCTATATTATCTATACTCTTCCAGAAAGAGTTGAAGATTACGTTGCTAACAATCAAAATGATTATAACTATTCAATAGCTACTACGACTGAAGTATCAACATCATAAAAGATAATAAAAACCAGTCGAAAGCAAATCGTGGCTTTCGACTGGAATTAGTATTAACAAGAGTTTTGTACAAAGTATTTAATTGATGTTAGTACTAATGCGTTATTCAAAGGTAAGAAAATTAAGTACATACCAATCAATGAGGTTGTTTCCGAATAATGATGCTAAAGCTATTCCAATGGATAGATATGGGCCAAATGCAAATTTAGAATCACCAGTTACGTGTTTATATATCATACCACATATTGCCGCTAATATGACTCCAAAGAATGCAGATACACATATCACCTTAGAACCTACAATAAGACCAGAACAGAACATTAAAAGAGTATCGCCTAGTTCGATACCACGAACTTTTTCTCCCGTCCTCTTTTTTATGTATGCACCCGATACCTCTCCGATTATGAAGAATGGTACACTTATACAGATAGCACCTATTATACGTTGAAGTATAGATAGGTCATCTACTTTAAAGATTATAGATGGTATGATTAGGATTACTATGCCTATTAACATACGAATATCTATTTCAAGAGTATTCCAATCCATAAAGCCTATGACTATTAACAATGAAAAGAATATACAATATATTATTGCTTTCCAACCGATTCCAAAGGCTACAAACGATATTATGTACATAATTCCATTTAGTGCTTCAACTATTGGATATTGTGCAGATATCTTTTCACCACAGTTTCGACACTTACCTTTAAGAAGTATCCAACTTATTATAGGAACGTTGTCATAGAACTTAATCTTAGCACCGCAGGTCATGCAGTGTGAAGATGATTTTACTAAACTTTCATTCTTAGGTAGTCTTAAGATAACAACGTTCAAAAAACTACCTATACATATACCATAGATGAAAATAACAGGATAAAACATTACATAAAACATAGGGTCAAGGTATTCTAAGCCCCACATGGCTAACGCCTCCTTAAGATTATTAATAGTATACTGTTATTTTATCATAAAAGCGAAATAATTACAATAAAAATTTAAATTTATAATGGAGGTTTTTTTAATGAGCAGAAATAAACCAATAGGACAATATTTAGTCGAACAAGGTTTAATTACCACTGAACAGTTAGAGGCTGTTCTATCGAAACAGACAGAGTTAAGGGAAAAAGGTACTCCTAAGCGTTTTGGTGAGGTTATAGTTGAGTTGGGTGTACTTAGTGAAATTAAGTTTGCACAAGCGTTAGCTGGTAAAATCCATATACCTTATGTAGATTTAAGTAATCCCGATATTATTGATGAGGAAGCTGTATCTAAGGTTTCTGAGCAACTTGCTAAGAAGTATACTGCAATAGCTATTAACATACAAGGTAATAAGCTAACCGTTGCTACTGATGACCCAGTAAACTTTGAAATTTTTGAAGAGATTAAGTTCGCTTGTGGTATGGACTGTAAGCCAGTACTTGCTACTAGAACTGCAATAAACAGAGCTATAGGTAGACACTACTCAATGCAAAACGTTGACAGCGTTATTGAAGGTGTAGATGCTCTATCTAGTGCCGATGAAGTGGATACTGAAGCACAAGATAGAATAGAGAATGCTCCAGTAGTTAAGTTGGTAAACACTATTATAGAAAACTCTTTTCGTGCTGATGCAACAGATATCCATATCGAGCCTTTTAAAACCTTTACACGTATTCGTATTCGTGTAAACGGTGACCTAAAAGAACTTATGAACGTAGGTAGTAAGATTCACAGTGCTATGAGTACTCGTATTAAGATTATGAGTGGTATGAACATCGCTGAAAAGAGAATACCACAAGATGGTCGTTTTACTCACGTTGTAGATGGTACTACTATCGATAACCGTGTATCTTCTATTCCTACTGTAAACGGTGAAAAGATAGTTATTCGTATACTTGCTACTGGTAACTTTGCTCTTAGAAAGATTACTGACCTTGGTATGACTGACTACAACTACAAGATGTTTGAAGATATGATTAAGTGTCCTCACGGAGTAGTATTAGTTACTGGCCCTACTGGTTCTGGTAAATCTACTACACTATATGCGGCACTTGGTGAACTTGCTAAACCAGATGTAAACGTAGTTACAGTTGAAGACCCTGTCGAAAAAAATATTGAAGGTATTAATCAAGTACAAGTTAATGAAAAAGCTGGTATGACTTTCGCAGCTGCACTACGTTCTATCTTACGTCAAGACCCTGACATAGTTATGATAGGTGAGATGCGTGACTCTGAAACTGCTGATATAGCTATTCGTGCAGCTATTACTGGTCACTTAGTTCTATCCACACTTCATACTAATGATGCTGCTTCCACTATCGTTCGTCTAGTAGATATGGGTGTACAGCCTTATATGGTATCTACATCACTTATTGGTGTTATTGCACAAAGACTTGTTAAAGTACTCTGTCCAAAGTGTAGAGTCCCTAGAGTTTCTACCGATGAAGAAAATGCTCTAATGCACATTTCACAATCGGTTACAGTTTACGATAGGAAAGGTTGTAATGAATGTGGTGGTACTGGTTATAGAGGTAGAACTGCTATCCATGAGATTATCCATTGTAGTGCCGATGTTTCTAAACTTATTGCTAAAAATGCTGGTAAAGATGAGATTGAAGAACGTGCTAAGTTAAATGGTACTCGTCTACTTAGAGATAACATCTCTGAATTGGTTATGCAAGGCGTTACTACTATGGACGAACTTGTAAGAGTTACTTACGCTGTATAGTATATATATATTATTGTTTAAGGAGGATTTTTTTCCATGTTTGATGAAGAAAGAGTTATTGATATAGACCGAGTTCTTGATGAGGTTAGAGTTCTTGGTTGCTCAGACTTACATTTTACCAATGCCATTCAGCCTATTGTAAGACTTAATGGTGCTCTTAGAAAGTTAGGTTCTTATCCAGTAATGAACGATACCGTCATTGATGATATCGTTGGACAGATGATACCAGATGAGTTAAGAACTCAATTTAGAAGGCACGAAGATACAGACTTCTCCTTTACTACTAAAAGAGGTTTCCGTCATCGTGTAAACGTGTATAGACAAAGAAATCATACTGCTATAGCTATACGTCTGCTACGTAACGATATTCCAACCCTTGAAGATTTATCTTTACCTGACATTATGGCCGACTTTGCTATGCGTCCTAGAGGTTTAGTGTTAGTAACTGGCCCTACTGGTTCTGGTAAGTCTACTACACTTGCCGCTATGATAGACTACGTTAATACCAATCGTTCGGCACACGTTATAACCGTAGAAGACCCTATAGAGTACGTTCATGAACATAAAAGATGTATGGTAAATCAAAGAGAAGTAGGGCCAGACGTCCCCGACTTCGCCGCAGCACTTCGTGCAGCACTTCGTGAAGACCCAGATGTTATCCTTGTAGGTGAGATGCGTGACTTTGAAACTATCTCAGCAGCAATTACAGCCGCTGAAACTGGACACTTAGTATTCTCTACATTACATACTACTAGTGCTTCTGATACTATTAACCGTATCATAGACGTTTATCCTGAACATCAACAGGTTCAGATTAGAACTCAGTTGGCTAACGTTTTAGTAGGGGTTATATCTCAAACACTTCTACCTAGATGTGATGGTACTGGTCGTATGGCTGCCTTAGAGATTCTTAACGTTACCGATGCTATTGCCGCTATGATTAGAGATAATAAGGTTCACTTGATACAATCATCTATTCAAACTGGTAAACAGTTCGGTATGATGTGTCTTGACCAAGAACTTGCTAGAATGGCTAAAGATGGTGTTATCTATGAGGCAGATGCTCTTGAGCGTTGCCACGATAAACAAGAGTTCTATCGTTTCTTTAATGCTCTTTAACTAATTTAAATAAGAATTTTCCTCACTAATATACTTGGCGTGAGTTGAAAAAAACATAAACTATATTACATATAGTAATAGAATAGTCCACCATATTAATTATGGTGGACTATTATTATATACCTATCTGTTCTTCTTTAAATCTTTTACTTTCTGTTGAGTTTCTTCAATCTTGTTTTGAATAGGTTTGGTTTTTTCTTCAAGTTTAGAGTTAGCCTCATCTATTTTAGAACTTACTTTTTCTTCAAGTTCTTCAAGAGAATCGCTTAAAAATGCAGATTGTAATTCAAGGTATCTTTTAAGATGTTCACTTAAAGAGCGTTCTGATTTAAATGCAAATATAAAAGATTTACTTTCTTTATATTCTTCTTTAGATAATCTAATAGAACGTTTTAACTCTTGATACTTAACTATAATATCATGGTCGATTGCAAACTTCTTGACCTTAACGAGTATCTGCATAGAATAGCAGACGTCTATTAAGAATATTCCATAGAAAAATCCTATAACGAATGAAAATGTTAGATGTTCTGATAGCCAATATATAGAGTTCGAAATATGAGGGTGTATTAAAAAGTAGTATATAGCACTCAAGACTGCCCAATAGAACGAAAATTGTGGACAGATTATACCTTGAATATTACCCCATTTATTAGTGTAATCCCAAAGTTTTACTTTCATACCCTTTATAAATATTATACCTGCTATGTACTCAATGAGCGTCATTACTATGGACATTAGTAAGAATAGAACTATCTGTTTAGCGGTATTATTTTCAATAAAGGAAACGTCTATTTGTGATAGTATATACATAGCAACCAATCCAAAGCCATAGAGTGGCGAATATGGGCCTACTAAAAATCCAGGGTTTATCCATTTCCTTTCGGGGTTTGCTCCAGATATAAATCTTCTGTAGAATAGTTCAATAATCCAGCCTATAAGACTACCCATAAAGAATATAAATGCTATTACTAAAAAATTTTTCATAATCGGTTTACCTTAGAAAACTATATCTTCTTTTTCACAACGTTTAGGTCTGCCCATGAGATTAGGTAGTGAACTTCTAACGCTTTCACCCTCAAAAAGGATTTTATATAGTTGTTCAGTAATCGGCATAGATACTTCAAGCGTTTTAGCCAAAGACCATGCAACCTTGCAACATTCATAACCTTCAACAGTTCCTACCATAGTTACAGCCTCTTGTGGTGATATGTCTTGCCCTATTAAGACACCTGCTCTGTAGTTTCTGCTATGGATACTTGTACAAGTAACTATTAAGTCACCTAGACCTGTTAGACCTGAAAAAGTATCGGTTTTAGCACCTAGAGCCACTCCTAGGCGAACCATCTCAGCGATACCTCTAGTCATTAAAGCAGCTTTAGTATTGTCACCGTAACCCATACCGTCAGAGATTCCCGAACACAATGCAATGATATTCTTTAGAGAACCACCTATTTCACAACCTATGATATCATTATTTACATAGATTCTAAATAGTGGATTACTTAACTCTTCTTGAATGATTTCTGCATACCTTGAAACCGTTGATGCCACTACTACTGTAGTAGGGATATCTCTAGCGACCTCTTCAGCATGAGAAGGGCCAGATAGTATTACTATCTTACCTTGAGGTATTTCATCTTGTAGGACTTCACTCATACGTTTATGAGTACCTTCTTCAAGACCTTTAGCAGTATTTACTATTATCATATTATTAGTAATGTACTTAGATGCTTTTTTAGCTACCGAACGCACAAACTTTGATGGTATTCCAAATATTACAATATCTGAACCGTTAATGCAATCCATATTGGTAGTTAGTTTAATACTATCCGATACTTTCACGTTTGGAAGTTTAGTCTTATGTTCACCATACTTTTTTATATCTTCAATTTCTTGAGAAAAGTTTGACCATACAGTAACCTCATGACCATTCTTATCACACATTATAGCCAAACTTAGACCGAATCCACCAGAACCTAAAACCGTAATCTTTGCCATATTAATTAAGCCTCCTTATTCTTTTTTATGTGGAACTTATTTTCTGTGCCATTCTTTAAGCGTTCTATATTTGAGCGATGCATATATATCAATATTATGCTAGTGCCTACTACCAATATAGTATGTAATATAGCTTCTTGAGAAGTAAAACTACTTCTAAGAGTTTGTGATATTAAAGTTATTATTGGATATGCTATCGCACTAGATATACTAGCTACAGAAACATATCTAGTAATAGCAAGTACTATTATAAAGAAAGGTATGACAATACAAAAAGTCATAGGGTCTATGACTAAAAGTATAGAACTAGCCACTAGTACACCCTTACCACCTTTAAAACCATAGTATATAGGAAATATATGTCCTAATATAGCGAAAAATCCTGCAATGTAGCCTATGAATATGGTGTTATGACCATCTGATAGAGGTTGCCAGTCTATACCTAAGGAGTTCATTAAGTCTATAAGACCAGTATCTAAACCGTTTAAGATTAATCTACTGAATATTACTGCAATTATGCCTTTAGCCAAGTCACCTATTAGAGTTAATAGAGCAGGAACTGCTCCATAACATCTAAAAGTGTTAGTTAGGCCTGCATTCTTACTTCCCTTAGAGCGAACATCTTCGCCCTTTAATAGCTTAACCACTATTATGGCAGAGTTACAACTCCCTAGTAGATACGAAACTATTGCACACAACAACAATGCTAAAAAAAACTTACCCATAATAAAATACTCACCTACTTAACATCTTGACCGTTGCCACGTTCACGTACTATAAACTTTATTGGAGTATTATCAAGTTTAAAGGCAATTCTAATTTGATTTTCAATATAACGTCTATAAGAAAAGTGGAATAAATCTAAGCGATTACAGAACACTACGAACGTTGGCGGATTAGTAGATGCTTGAGTTATATAATATACCTTTAAACGTTTACCTTTATCTGAAGGTGGTTGTACTCTAGTAGTAGCCATAGCTAGAACATCGTTTAGAGTTCCTGTAGTGATTCTAGTGGAATGTTGCTCATGGACATGATTTATCATATCGTAGAGTTTTTCTATACGTTGACCAGTCTTTGCAGATATGAATATGAATGGTACATATGACATAAAGCTAAAGTCGTTCTTTAGCTTTTCTAAGAACTCATTCATAGTATGGTTATCCTTTTCGATTAAATCCCACTTATTGATAGCAATTATGGAAGCTTTGCCTTGTTGATGTGCATATCCAGCGACTTTAGAATCTTGTTCAGTGTATCCTGTTTCGGCATCTATCATTATTATGCAAACGTCTGAACGGTCTATAGCCATGTAGGCTCTAAGGACGCTGTAGTGTTCAACCTTTTCGTTTACTTTAGATTTTTTTCTAATACCAGCGGTATCTATGAATACATACTTTCCATGATGGTTTTCAATGATAGTATCTGTAGCATCACGAGTAGTACCTGCAATATCGGAAACGATAGCCCTATCTTCACCAGATATTTTATTAATCAATGATGATTTACCCGCATTAGGTTTACCTATTACCGCAACTTTTATATACTCTTCAGAGTAATCTTCGTGTTCGCCATTAGGTAGGTTCTTTAAGACCTCATCTAGTAGGTCACCAGTGCCATGACCATGCACAGAAGATACGGGGAATGGTTCACCTAAACCTAGATTGTAAAACTCATAGAACTCCATAGGAATATCGCCAACGTTATCACACTTATTAACGCATAGTACTATTGGTTTACCACTTTTTTGGAGCATACTAGCTACATCGTAATCGTTGGCAGTTACACCTGCTTGAATGTCTGTAACCAATATAATAACATCAGCCTTATCTATAGCTAATTGAGCTTGTCTACGCATTTGAGAGAGTATAATATCATCAGTTTTAGGCTCTATACCGCCAGTATCCACGAGCATAAATTCATGGTCGAGCCATTCGCATTTAGAATATATTCTATCACGAGTAACTCCTGGAGTATCTTCAACTATGGAAAGCCTTTGACCTATTAACTTGTTGAACAGTGTGGATTTTCCCACATTAGGACGTCCTACAACTGCAACTATTGGTAATGTCATAAAAAATTACCTCCTTGTTTCAACTCACGCTCGGTATATTATCGGAGTGCGATGTGCGTACATTGATACGCATAAATTGACCTGTCAGTAGGGAATACCGATTTTTCTCCGCCCATCATTGCCGTTAAGTTTCCTTTTAACAATTTATCTCGTCACTTACACTGTTGAAGTGGGAGAATTCTTGCTAAAATTAGTTAAACAATGTAATCATATTCAATATTTAAGATGCTACTATACTTAAATATTAAAAAAATCGTGTAGTAGGGTAGACTCTACATTAAGATTATTCCACCCTAGAGTTGCTTTATACACCTATAAGAAGTTGTGTATAAAAACAAAGAGGAAGATTTACACAACAATCCTCCTCGAACTTGTTTTTTAAAATCACATAAAAGCGACTAGGCTTCGTGCTTAATAACTTCAACACCCTTATAAAAACCGCAGTTCTTACAAACTCTGTGAGGAACAGTTAATTCACCACAGTTAGTACATTTACTAAATGCACGAGCGTTTAACTTCCAAACGTTAGAACGTCTTTTATCACGTCTAGCCTTAGATGTTTTTCTCTTTGGTACAGCCATTTTTGGCACCTCCTTATTTATATGTCTATAAAGACAGAGATGGTTTTATCTACTTGATGCAATTACAATCGCCATAGTTTAAGTTATTACCACAATGTTGGCATAACCCTTTGCAATCTTCTTTGCATAAGATTTTAGTAGGTAGTTGTAGTAATAGGTCTGAAATGGCAATAGGAGTGATGTCAATAAAGCCACCATCTGCAACGATATAATCATCATTTTGATTGTTGTTAAGCGATTTTACGATAGTATGCTCAAAATCGTAACTGAACTCACGTTCAAAAGGGTCAAGGCATCTATCACATAATAATGATAGTGTAAACTTAACATTAAAAGATAAGGTTACTATACCTGCACGATTATATACCTCTCCAACAACCATTACGGGAGTACTAAAGTTTAAAGTGTGGATATTCTCAAGTTCCTCATGTTGAATTTTAAAGTTAATAGTCTTTTTTTCGCCAACTATGTTCAAAACCTGTCTAATATTTAGCTTCATCAAAAGCACCCACCCTCAAAAAATATTAACGTACCCATGTGAATGGGTTAGTAATGCTGTTATGACATCACACTTAATATTTTAGCATAGAAAGTTTGCCTTGTCAATAGTTTTTTTAATATTCTATCAAAGTCAACCTTAACCCACCGTCTAAAGCCAGTGGGATTGAGATTGACACTAATTTCGACACATTAATTTCAACTCACGCTCGGTATATTAACGGAGTGCGATGTGCGTACATTAAAGGTTAGATTAGTCTAAAAACTTAGTAACAGACTCAGGGAGTTCTTCGCTGTCAGCAGAAACTGTGAATACAACAGTAACATCTTCACCAGTTAGCTTGTTTAAACATTCTAACATCTTACCGAAATCGTCGTATTCACGACCAATAATCTTGAAGATTCCATCAACGTATATTTCCTTGATATCATAGTTACCAGCCATAAGACCAGCTACAAAGCCATAGAAAGATGTATAACTTTCAATGCCAAAGTATTCAGTATCGCACTTTCTAACCCTAAAGTTTATAGCATTACTTAAAGTAGTACCTTTTTCAATGCATACTAAACAACCATTGGTAGTCTTTACTGCATCGTTTATAGTATCGATTAAGATTTTAGTTTTACCAGTACCCTTTTTACCTGTGATAAGTTTAATCATATAAATACTCCGTTCTGCCGTATAGGACGGCGTTTATTTTTTAATTGGTTCAACGTTGCACATTGAACGAATAAGTTTTTAATTAATAACCTAGCTTAGCTTCAAGAGAAGATTTCATATCTTCATAGCCTGGTTTACCTAGTAGAGCAAACATATTCTTCTTATAGCTTTCAACACCTGGTTGGTTGAAAGGGTTTACTCCTAGAGTATATCCAGATACTGCACAAGCCTTTTCAAAGAAGTATACCATGTAACCATAGTTAAATTCATCTGTGCCATCTAGTTCAAGAATGATATTAGGAACTCCACCATCGGTGTGAGCTAAGATAGTACCTTCAAAAGCCTTTCTATTAACTATTGACATATTTTGATTGGTTAAGAAGTTTAAGCCATCAAGGTTTTCAGCATCACTTTCAAGGAAGAGGTCTTTCTTAGGAGTCTTAATATCCATAACGGTTTCAAACATTACTTTTGAGCCATCTTGGATAAACTGTCCCATAGAGTGTAGGTCAGCAGAGAAGTTTACAGCGTCGGGAAGTAATCCCTTGCCATCTTTACCTTCACTTTCACCGAATAGTTGTTTATACCATTCAGCCATCTGTACGAAACAAGGTTCATAAGATACTAACATCTCAACAGATTTACCTTTTCTATATAAGATATTTCTTAGTCCAGCATACTTATAGCAATCGTTGTTGTCGAAGTCTGCCATAAAATCATTTTGAGCTTGTCTAGCACCTTCCATGATTTTGTCTAGGTCACAACCAGCAACTGCTATAGGTAATAAACCTACTGCTGTTAGTACAGAGAAACGTCCGCCAACATCATCGGGGACTACAAAAGTTTCATAACCCTCTGTAGTAGCTAACTCTTTAAGAGTACCCTTAGACTTATCGGTGGTACAGAAGATTCTATTCTTAGCTTCTTCCTTGCCATACTTATCTTCGACTAACTTTTTAAACACTCTAAATGCAAGAGCAGGTTCTGTAGTAGTTCCAGACTTTGAGATTACGTTTACAGAAAAATCTCTACCCTCACAGATTGATATAATCTCATTTAGGTATGTAGAACTTATGTTATTACCTGCAAAGAAGATATCGGGAGTATCTTTCTTTAGGTTGTTATAGTATTGAGATTTCATAAACTCAATAGCTGACCTTGCACCTAAATATGAACCTCCTATACCGATAACTATTAGTACATCAGAGTTAGACTTAATCTTTTCGGCAGCTTTCTTTATTCTGTCGAACTCTTCTTTATCGTAGTTAGTAGGAAGTTCTAGCCAACCTAGGAAGTCGCTACCTTGACCATTTTTTGAGTGTAATGTATTCACAGCAGTTTCAATCTGTGGCTTAATGGCATCTAGCTCATCTTTTCCAACGAAACCTGCAAGATACTTAGTATTTAGCTTAAGTGACATTTTAAAAATCCTCCAAACAGATTATTTTTTATATACCTTAATTGTACAATAAATTTAGACTTTTTGCAATACAAATATTGTATTATTGTGCATTGTTACTAATAAATATCAGTATTAATTGGATATTTTAACAGTATTGTATTATAGCAAGAAGGATATCCCCTTTAGGATATCCTTCTATGTATGTTATAATCATATGTTACCACTCTATTAAACCTAATAGATATTTTTTCAAGTATAGCAAATCTGCGGTGTTAGCCTTGCCATCTAGGTTTATATCGCCACGTGGATATACACTATCGCCTATGGTGAACGCTGTTATTGAATCTTCGCTTTCGCCTATTGTGATATCATCATCTTGTGGAATTGGATTAAAAGATATAGGAGCATACCAATAATTGCCTGATGTATTATAATAAACTGTATCATAATAAGAACAATTATCTCTTAACAAGCATAATTCTACTTCTATATAATTGAGTTCTTCATGAAAAACTCCAGTTTCTTCATCAGTATAGGAATCGAAATGTACACTATAGATACAACCAGCTTCACCACAACCATTGATAGTAAAATTATCAAAGTCAATTGTAATTACTTTTTCTACATCATTTGGAATTTCAACATCACTTTGAGGAAATGTCATACCATCATTACCATTATAGTAGTAGGTTGTAGATACTTGGTCTTGTATTATTATAAACACAGCCTCTTCAATTCCGTTATTCTTAATCCATTCATAGTCATCAGTAAAGCCATAAAAGGAACTATCCTTTATAGTAGAATCGAGTACAACTCCACCGTCACCATATATTTCTGCATTAGAACTAATTGGCATTAATGAAATACAACCTAAGGTTGCAACTGCCATTACACAAGCCAATATTTTTTTAAGTTTTTCATAAAAAATTCCTCCTTAAATTTTTTTACCACTCTATTAAACCTAATAGATATTTTTTCAAGTATAGCAAATCTGCGGTGTTAGCTTTGCCATCTAGGTTTATATCTCCACGTGGATATACACTATCGCCTATGGTAAACGCTGTTATTGATTGTTCTTCTCCACTATCACCCAATGTGACATCTTCAGTATTTGAAGCTATTTGTATAGTAGCAGAATTAAACCAATCGTCATCTATACAATCGCCGTAGTTAGTGGCTATAACGGTATCGCCAACGTTCGCAGATATAAGAAGTTCATAACTCCAAGAATTGTCAAATTTGACTATAGCTTTTCCGTTCTCTACTGATGTTACTACACCATTTAAAGTAACCTTATATGATGGCTCTACAAAAACTCTATAAGGATTAGTATACCAATTTTCAGTAGATACGTTATACCCTATAATATGAACAAGATTAGTAATGTCTATATCTTCGGGAATATATACATAGTCAGCATCTATAGTATATGTAATATCTTTCATATCATAGGTAGTTACTGTAAAGGTGTTGTTATTCTGGTCAATATCAGAAATATAGCCGTCTATAGTAGTAGTGATAGTATCTTCCTTTAATATTATACTTTCACCATATGTCCAAGTATGTGTATTGTAACTGTAGGTAGCCTTAACATAAAAAGCGTCACAATCTAATAGAAATTCGCTAACATCTTCTGTGACTTTAATGGTTGGAATATCTTTCATGTTTGAATCAATATCTTTAAGGTTTTCGCTACCATCGAATAGATAGTCCTTAGAGTAATCACCATCTTCCACGGATAAGATGGTATTATCGGTTAGAACCCTATCACCATAGTAAGATAGGTCATTTATATCATAAATAACTTTTACTAGTAGGGAATTCATTAGGAAACTTTCTTCTTCGCCCTCACCAATATATTCTAGAGTTACTACGAATTCATAACCCTCTGAACTGTATAACTTTTGATACTTAGTAACTAATTCATAGTCAGATAAATCCTCTATAGATACATTTTCTGATTTATAACTGTATTCAGTTCCACCAGATAGATTTTCCCAAGTCTTGCAATAAGTTTTAGTAATGGTTAGATTATCTATATCTTCTAGAGTAAACTTATACCCTAAAGGAACGGTATACTCTTTAGTATCGCTTTTTATAGATATACTTGATAACTCATAACCATCATTAGAACTATCTACAATAGAGGTTTCATAACTAACAGCACCTGCATTGATGTAAGTTAAACTTCCTAAAGTTGTAACTGCCATAATACAAGCAATTATCTTCTTAAAATCTTTCATAAAAAAATCCTCCTTTAAGATAACATATGTATAAATATAATAGATAAATATATTAATGATATAGTTATATAATATCATACTAAAATATATTTGTCAAGAATCTAAGAAAACTTTGGAAGATATACTAAAAATAATTGATATTTTTTGTGCATTTTGTATCCATAGATTTTCTGACTTCTATATGTATAACGGTTTAACTCAAAGAAATGTTACAAAAAAATTTCAAAAAAGTAACTTCTACGTTTTACACAAAATATTAGTACAAAATTTGTAATATTTGCACAGTATGGAGTATTAATATCCAAATATTAGAGTTTACTGTATATGTATAGAGAATATCTTAATAGTTAATGTTCAAAACTCAAAAAAATGCTTGTATTTTCTTTAAAAAAATAGTATAATAAATTTAGTATGTATTTATTTAGAAAAAAATTGGAGGATTTTTTAATTATGTCAGCTAAGTATGTGTTTGTAACTGGTGGTGTTGTATCTGGACTAGGAAAAGGTATCACAGCGGCATCACTGGGTAGACTTTTAAAGGCTAGAGGATATAAAGTTACTATCCAAAAGTTTGACCCATATATTAATGTAGACCCTGGTACAATGAGTCCATATCAACACGGTGAGGTATTTGTAACCGATGACGGTGCTGAAACAGATTTAGACCTTGGTCACTATGAGCGTTTTATAGATGAAAATCTCTCAATAAACTCAAACGTAACTACGGGTAAAATCTACTGGACAGTTCTAAATAAAGAACGCCGTGGAGACTATCTTGGTGGAACGGTACAGGTAATTCCTCACATAACTAACGAGATTAAGGAAAGAATATATCGTGTAGGAAAGTCTATAGATACTGATGTGGTTATTACTGAAATAGGCGGTACTGTTGGAGATATTGAAAGTACTCCATTTCTTGAGGCTATTCGTCAATTTGTTACTGAAGTGGGTAGAGAAAATGCTATGTATATCCACGTTACATTATTGCCATTTATTGCAGGTTCTAATGAATTGAAATCTAAGCCAACACAACACTCAGTAAAGGAATTACTATCTTTGGGGATTCAACCAAACATTATAGTTTGTCGTACCGAAAGCGAGATTCCTAAGGATATTATTGAAAAGTTGAGTCTATTCTGTAACGTTAGAAAAGAAGATATTATTCCAAATATGACTGCACCATCTTTATATGAAGTTCCATTAATGCTTGAAGATAGTGGTCTAGCAGATTGTGTGTGCCATCACTTAGGCTTACAGAATAATAGTCCTGAATTGAAAGAATGGCAAGACATGGTCGAAAGACAGAAAAATGCTCATAAGGAAGTTACCATTGGTTTAGTAGGCAAATATGTTGCCTTACAAGATGCTTACCTATCCGTTGCAGAATCTTTACGACATGGTGGTATTCCTAACGATGCTAAGGTAAATATCCTTTGGATAAATTCCGAGGAGATTACTCAAGAAAATGCACCCGATATGCTATCTATGTGTGATGGTATAATAGTACCTGGTGGTTTCGGTGACAGAGGTATTGAGGGTATGATTGAAGCTATACGATACGCTAGAGAGAATAAAATTCCGTTCTTTGGTATATGCTTAGGTATGCAGATGGCTGTAGTTGAATTTGCTAGAAACGTTGTTGGTCTTAAAGATGCTAAATCTTCTGAGCTTAAACAACCAGATGATGATGCTAATACTAACTACGTTATAGATATTATGGACGAACAGAAAGACATCACTGATAAGGGTGGTACTATGAGGTTGGGACTATACCCTTGTAAGTTGGACAAAACTTCAAAGTGCTATGAAATATATGGTGAGGAACTAATATATGAACGTCATAGGCATCGTTGGGAGTTTAATAATCAATATAGAAAGCCTTTAACTCAAGCAGGACTTTCTTTAGCAGGACTTTCTCCTAATGAAAAGTTGGTGGAAATAGTTGAGATTAAAGACCACCCTTGGTTTATAGGTGTACAGTTCCACCCAGAGTTTAAATCTAGACCTAATAAGCCTCAAAAGTTGTTTACAGACTTTATTAGAGCCTCTTTAGTTAATAAAGAGAGTAAGTAGTTAATGTTATCTATTTGAAAGGAGTATATATTATGGCATCACTTGATTTTTTAACAAAGTTATATAAAACATCTAAATCGGCGGTAGTAATAATAAATACCGAAAATACCATATGTTGGTGTAGTAATCTATCGAAGATTGGAGTCTATGAGGAAGATATTCGTGGAGAGAAAAGCAAAGATTACTTTGGTAAGAATATATGCGAACTATATCCTGGTGAGTATATTGCCAAAATAAACGGAAATTGCTATACTTATAACGTTAAAACTTTTGCCGACAGAACCAATGAGTTCGTTGTAGTTGAGATTAGAACAGTAACCTTAGGAGCATCTGTTGTGGAAGATGAGGCGGTTTGCGACCTATTGAGTGAAAATCAAGCTATTATTAGAAATAGTACTTGTAATATTATGGCTACTGTGGACTGTTTACAAGCACAAAAGTCCAGAGTGTCTAAGAGCGATTACAACAGTATTGTACAATGGTCTAAGAATATTATTAACAGCAATAGACCTCTTTTCAATATTATTGAAACTAGACATGAGTGTGAAAGTGAACTTGAAGAGATTAGCCTTTCAACACTCACTAAAAGTATAGCTGATAACTGTAAAAAGGCTCTATCACCTAAGAAGATTGAAGTCGTTATAAACTGTACCGAGGATATAATTTCTAAGATGGGAGAATTGTCTTATGAAAGTCTTTGCCTATCTGCCATTAATAAGCTAATGTGTATCTGTGATGGCTTTGTCGATAAGTTGATTATAGGCTTAGAGATGTTATCTGAAGACAGTGCAGAACTATACTTCTCTACTGAGAGTCCTAGTGGCAAGGTTAGAATAACCGATGCTGAAGAACTTAAAAAACAGATTCAAAGAAAAGATATTATGGGTACTGACCTATTCTATATTAAGTACTTCTGTGAAATGTTCTCTGCAGAGGCTACTCAAAAGATAGAACGTGATATTCATAAGGCTACCGTATCTATAATACTTCCTAAGTGTCATAGCAATGGCATTATGTTATTTAAATGTAGTAGATTCCTTCCTGAGAATCCATTCTCTAGGGCATCAATGTGCATTGAAAAGATTGCATCATACATTGATGATGACACTAAAAGATAGTTTTTGCATTAAGATTGCACAGATTATACAATAGTAAAAATCTCCTTCGATGTTCCATTCGAGGGAGATTTTTTGAGTAATATTTTATAAATATAAATAGTTTACAAATACACGTAAGTTATTTATTTAAAATACATAAATAACTGACATTTTATCATACCATTGTAAAGTTTTCTGCGTTTATCGGCTTTTTTGCCAAAGAATCTCTCAAAGTCCTCATGTGGCGATATTATATAGCTTGGATTACTTCTACCCTTACCAAAACATTCTCCCATGATTTCATAAAGTTCTTCTGCTTGTTTAATCTCAAGTAGCCTTTCACCGTAAGGGGGATTACATATAGTGATACTATCTTTTATAGGAACGAAACCAGCGACATCATTCTGTTTAGCATGGATTTTAGTCTTTATACCCGCTTTAGCAAAGTTGTTTAGAGTAAGTTCAATAGCATCGGGGTCTATATCTGAGCCATATGCTTCAAAGGTAGCATCTCTATTTACTAAGTCTATTGCCCTAGAGCGTTCATCTTTCCAGACCTTTTGATTGCTAATCTGCCAACGTTCAGCAGAAAAATGCCTATTGATTCCAGGAGCAATATTTAAAGCTTTTAAACCCGCCTCTATCAATATTGTACCACTTCCACAGAATGGGTCACATACTATACTATCAGGGCGAACTCTAGCAAGGTCTACTATTCCACTTGCTAGAGTTTCTTTAATAGGTGCTAAGTTAGATATCTTTCGATAGCCACGTTTATGAAGTCCTTGTCCGCTAGTATCGAGATATATAGTACATATATCATGCATGATAGAAAACTGTATCTGTACAGTAGCACCAGTTTCCTCAAGGTAAGATACTCCATACTTGTTGCAAAGCCTATCTACAGCACCTTTCTTAATAGTTCTTTGACAAGCAGGAACACTCTTTAGTTTAGAGTTTAAAGAGTAACCTTTAACAGGAAAAGCATCGTGTTTGCCTATGAACTCTTCTAAAGGTAGATTTTTCATAGTAAACAATAGGTCATCGAAGGCGTTAGCTTTAAATTGAGTAAGTTCTATTAGAACTCTTTCAGCGGTTGCTAGGCAGTAGTTGGCACGAGCTATCATAGTAAAGTCACCCATAAACGATACTCTACCATCGGATACTGTAATATCTTCTCCACCAATCTTATTCACTTCAAACTTTAGAACACTTTCTAAACCAAAGTGGCATGGACAAGTTATTTTAAATCTATTCATATAAAAATCCTCCAATATAAATAAAATCATAAAATTAGGGCGGATATGGTAATCCGCCCATATATAGACTAGTTAAGGGTTAGTGTCTACCGCAATATGTCGCATTAGATGATTTATAATAGCCGACTTCAGAAGATTGTGGACATCTTGAGGTAGCTATTAAACCAGTAGAAGTACAGAAATGAGCCTCAATAACTGTATCACATTCAGGGTAACTTGCATCGGTATCTAAACTATTAGCATAGCCACCAATTACATTTTTCCAAATTTGAGCAGAACTTAAACTTGGTGAAAGTCCATAAGGGGTATCGTAACCTACCCAAATACCACTAACAAAATCTTCAGTTAAACCTACAAAGGTTATATCGTTAAAGTCGGAAGTAGTACCAGTCTTACCACAAACTGTTTTATTGCTCAAATTAGCAGCGGTACCTGTACCACTTGTGATAACTTGTCTAAGAAGTTTATTCATAACGTAAGCAGTTTCCTCATCGATAACTTGTTCCTTATGTGATGAATCACTGTTATCTAAAAGAACTTCACCAGTAGCACTGTTTTCAATCCTAGATATTACATGAGCATCTTGGAAGTAACCACCATTGCCATAAGGCATATAAGCGTTTACTAAATCTTCAATAGAAGTACCACCGTATAAACCACCTACTGCAAGTGATGAGTAAGTCATATCACCTACACCGTTAGCAGCTTCTTCAGGGGATACTAAATTTAAACCAAGTTTATTCTTAGAAAAGTCAAAAACGGTTTCTAAGCCCATTTCATTTACTATATTGGCTGGAGTAGTATTTACTGAACGTCTTAAAGCGTCATATACATATATGTAGTTATAAGTCCATTCAAGACTATTTCCATACGTCGAGTAGTTACTAGGCCAATCCTTGCCATCTACTAAAAAACCTTTATCTTGGAATAGTGTTGACCAAGTAATCTCATCATTGTATAAAGCACAGCCATATGCGGCAACAGGTTTCATAGTAGAACCGACTTGCCTTTGTGTTTGAACGGCTCTATTAAATCCTAAATTAGTTTCTTTTTCACCTATACCACCAGCCATAGCCAATACATTACCATCGTAGTCCATAGCAATGAAAGATGATTGAACATATTCACCCTCGCTATTTTTAGCATACGTTAAGAAGTTATCTCTGTCTAAATACTTTTCATCTACATACGCTTGCATATCTAAGTCTATGGTTAGATATAGAGTATATCCACCTTTGTTGAACTTAGAAAGTGCATCTTCTTGAGATATACCTTCTTCTTCAGCAATCCAGTCACGAACCTCATATATAGCAGCATCTACATAGTAAGGAGTAATACTCTCAATAGGATTTCCATCTTCATCGTATTCAATCTCTTCTTCTTCTTCATCGAAGAGCTTAAAGTCTGGATAGAGTTCTTTAAACTCATCAGAGTCAGTAAATATCAACTCTTCGTTTAAAGCTTCCTCATACTGTTCTGGAGATATAACTCCATTTTCAAACATCTTAGATAGTGCATATTCTTGACGAGTCTTATTTTCTTCAGGATTATCAATAGGGTTATAGAGGAATGGGTCTTTTGGAATCGCTGCTAAACAAGCTGCCTCAGCGATAGAAAGTTCTGACGTACTCTTACCAAAGTATGCAATAGATGCTGCCCCTATACCATTTAAGTTATTGTTATCTACACGACCAAAATATATACAGTTTAAGTAGGATTCCAATATGGTATCTTTAGGGTATTTCTTTTCAAGTTGCATAGCACGAAAGATTTCTCTAATCTTACGTTCAGAACTGGTTTCATTATCACCTGTGATATTCTTAATCAACTGTTGAGTGATAGTAGAACCACCTTGCTCAGAACCATAAATATTTGTAAAGATGTTTACAAATGCACCAAGAGTTCTCTTTAGGTCTACACCATCATGGGCGTAGAAACGTTCATCTTCTGTGTATACGAAAGCATTTCTAACATCTTGAGGAATCTGGTCTATGGTTATAGGTATACGCTGTTCACCATCAGATGCCTTAACTTTATACACTAAATCTTCATTTCCGTCACTATCCACAGTGTAGATATAAGATGCATAAGACATTTCATACTCTGTCAAGTTTACATCTGTAGTGGTGTCCATAAAGCTTAATACGTATATAACGAATGCCACTACGCATACCGTACCAGTGATGACAAGTATTAAGAATATTGACACCAAAGTTGTGCCAACTAGTGCAAGTAACTTTTTAAAGAATGTCAGTATATAATATAGAGGTGTTTTCTTTTGGTTTCTATTATTTTTGCCACTTTTTTTATGTTTATCTCTTAGATTTGGAAGTGAAAAATGAGCCATTTTCTTGTCAAATTTCTCGTTGCCATCATCAACCGATTTGTCATCATAGTATGGGTTCTCTTCACCATCTTTATTAGACCCATTTGAACCATTACTAGGGGAGTCCTCTTTTAATGGTATATTTTCGACTTCTTCCTCATCTTCATAGTAGTCATCATCGTCGTAATATTCATCATCTTCGTACTCTTCATAATCGTCTAGATAGTCATCATCGTAGTTATCGTCGGTAAGATTCTTATCCTTATCTTTCATTCAATTGCTCCTTTCGGCTAAGTAAAAACCTCTATAATAGACGTGTTTATCACAAAAAACCCTTTGGTTTCTACACTATACTATTATAACATACAAAAAACTATTTGTTAAGAGGTTTTTTAAATTTAGGCACATTGAATAAAACACTATGGATATTCCAAGAATATAGATACAAATTATACAATTGAAAGGGTCTGTTTTCTATGAGTAAAATTAATGTGTTAAATGTGGGCATTATATGTTTTGGCATTGTGGTTTCTACTATTATTCTGAACGCTTCTTATAGCAATGATTATACTCAAGCAGAAAGTATATCTGAGGTACAAAAAAATGTTGGCTATACTTTAAAAGAGTATGATGGTAAGATAGGAATCTTTAGAGGTGATTCCGATACTCCCTATACTTTCGTTGATGATGTAGAGATATCTTACCTTAACGAATATGACCGTGAACTTTTAAAGGTTGGCATTGAAGTTTCTACTGAAAGTG